>OMCO01000258.1_pt1 | contig 19991 bp, 12 predicted proteins | sample 1645031 | NCBI WGS metagenome assembly OMCO01 (sample SAMEA103958146, study PRJEB25191) | human gut metagenome
TCATCAACATTTTCTAAGAATACACTTCGTAGCATTCTTGGATCAAGATTATATAAGAAATCAATTAACTCATTCTTATTGTCATCCGATAAATTCTTATAATATAACTTAGCTATGTTTTCATATATTTCCTCTTGCTCAGTAGAATCAACATTCTTATATAGTGCTTCAAATCTTTGATTACCATTTCTTGAATTGAAATTATTATTTCTTAAAAATATAAGAGAAGTATACAGATTTATGTTATTGTTTGTATTACTTTCTAATACTCTTTCCATTTCGATACATCTTTTGGAAAGCTTATTTGCATCCAACTCAGTAGCATATCTTATTACATCAGCAATTGAATCATCATCAAATGTTAACGCATACCCTTCTTCTGATTTAACAATAATGTTTGTTAAATCAAAATAGCTATCGATAACAGATTGAATTTCATCACTACAATTTCTATTAGCAAATGTATTAACCTTTTCATACATATTTGCTAGTTGTTCACGTCTTCCAAGTGCAAACTTATTGTAATACCATTCTCTGATATAGAGTAATAATTTATTTAACTCATTTATTGATACAATAGCATCAATTTTTTCATATATATCAGTATTATCTTTATATTGAGAAACATATTTCTTGGCTTCATTTTTTATATGCTCGATATCATTATAATAAGAACTTAAATATACAGAATATGAATATGAACTATAATTTTTCTCCCAATTCAGTACAATCCCTATTTTATGAAGTATGTACAAATACTTTTCATAATGCCATGTGCTATCATCAGATAGATAAATAATATTCCCTTTTAGATTCTTTTTCATATAATCAAATATTTCTAAAGACCTTCTTGTTTCATCCTCAGGGGTCTCTAAATCGTTAGTTAAAAACCAAAAGTTTGAAGACAAATCTAGTTGACCACTTGTTTCTTCTTGAATATATTTTAATTGTCTTACACTTGTATTTGGATCAAAGAAGTCATTAACATAGCTTTCTAAATAACCTGGTGTATCATATGTATATAAATAACAATCAGCTGGTTTTCTATCCCTTCCAGCTCGACCTGCTTCTTGATAAAAATTCTCGAATGAAGATGGAATACCAAAATGTATTGTACTTCTAATATTTGGTTTATCTATCCCCATTCCAAATGCTTTAGTAGCAACTAATAATGATTTTTCGTTGTTAATAAATGCATCCTGAGATTCTTTATGATCACCATCATATCTTTCTATAATATCACCATATAATGGATTCAAATACCCCATTATATTTCTAATGCACGTTGGGTCTTTACCATTCTTAGTTCTAGCAAATACTATTATTGAATTAGTATTTTCACCATTTAACTCTGGATTAATCTCTTCAATTCTATCAGAAAGTGCTCTTTTGAATGTTTCTCTATCACGATATCTATCAATATGGAAAGTTAAGTTTTTCCTTCTTAACTTTTTTAAGTATACAACATCATCTTCACTCATCTTTAATTCAACTATTAAGTCTCTAATTACATTTGCAGCTGCTGTTGCAGTTAATCCTAGATACTTAACATTTTTACCACAATAAGTAATTAAAGTTTCTGCTAGCATTAAATATGGAATTCTGAAATCATGTCCCCACTCAGATAAGCAATGAACCTCATCTAAAACTATTCTTTCAACACTATGATTATCGGATAAGTTTAACAATATCTTTCTAAATATTTCATTTTGAAATCTCTCTGGACTAGTAAATACAAATATTGCATTAGCTTTTCTTAATTTTGCTTCATCTTTTTGTCGTTGATCATTTGCTGATGTAATATTTAAACACCTAGTTATCCCAAACTTTTTTCTTAATCCATCTATTTGGTCTTTAATTAAACTATTAATCGGATCTACAACTAATGTCATCTTAGGTTCCAACAGTGATGATAGCTGATATATCAATGATTTACCGCCACCAGTAGGTAAAATACCAATTGTATTATTTCCATTCATTGTATGTTCAAGTATCTCATATTGGCCATCATTAAACTCTTTAAACCCAAATACTAGATACATAAAATCAATTAGTTTATTTTTGTTTGAAGACGAAATATTATATGAGACATAGTCGTCAATCCAAATACTAAAGTAATCATCAGTATCTTCATCTTCTGCAATAACCTGATCACAAATGGTATATATGTTCTTACTTAAATCTAATTTGTTATCATATTTGATATTAACATATTCATTATCAAAGTCATCACACTTTATATCAACGTCTGGTTTTTCATACTTTAATTTTGTTAAAGATATAATTAGTTGAATCCATTCAACAATATCATCTATTGCTAATCTTAAATTATCTATATTACCGTTAATATAATTTATCTTCCAATACTTATCTTTTAATCTATTATTTCTTAATAAAGATAATATACACATTTGTAATCTAAATATTTCTTTTAGATCTTTATCAGTCAAATGCTTTTGTCTAAGAATTGAACCTTGTGAAACAACTCTACCTCTTTGTAATAGATTGTTTAATATAGCATAAAATGATTTATATTTTGATGTTGAAGAAGACTTTGGGTAAACGCCGTTAATAGTGAAATACGAATCATCATCTACATAACTACTTGAAAATCCTATTTGTAAAGATGTTTTTCTATATAAATTATATAATTCTTCATCTTCAACTATTGCTTTTTTATCTAGTAAAGATTTAAGTTCTTCAATTTCTATTTCTTTTTCGCTTAATATCTTTTTGTCCCTATCTATCTTTTCAATTTTATCAATAGTATCTTTTGAACGTAATTCATCAATTTGTTCCTGTAACTTTCTAGTTTCGCTCTTTAAATCTCTAATTTTCTTTTCATATTCTTCTTTCCTAGAATTATTCTCTTCATTTAATTGTTTTTCTAATTCAGCTTTTGAATCTCTCAAGTTTTGTAAAGACAAATCCTTCTTTCTTAATTCAATTTCCAATTCATCTAGCTTCTTTAGTTGAGTTAAATAGTCACTCTTTTCAGATTCATATTGAGAAATACGCTTTTCCAAAACTTCTTTTTGACTAATAGCATCTGATAATCTTTCCTTTATCAATTCATCATTTTTTAATTTTGATTCCTCAATTTGCTTAACAATTTGTTTCTTTTCTTCTTCATATTCATTTAATAGACTCTCAAATCTGTTTTGATCATATGCTTGCTCTACTTTATCGGAACAATAGTAATTATTAACTTTAACAGATAAACTGTAAATGAATCTATATGACTTTTCTACTTCTTTTTTATCAAAACCACTTTTTCCTTCATGTTTTATATCATTTGAGATATTATTAATCCTATTCAACTGTAAAGATTCACTATTTAAGTCTTTCTCTATAACCATCATAAAGGCATCATTATTAAGAAAATCTCCTAAAGATAGTTTATTACTTTTAACAATATTCTCTTTTGAATTGATATATTTTAATAACATTTCACAATATGATTGTATTGCAACCATAGTATAGCCATTTCTAACTTTAATGTCATTTTCAACATCAGTTATAATTCTTATTAAGGTATAATCAATATTCTTTAAAAAATCAAACATTAAAACAACTCCTTCTTTATTACTACGTTAATTGAATCAATCTTATATTCAATAAGGAGCTGTTCAACTAGTAATTTACTTTGAATACTTTCAACATAGATTCTATTAACATCACACATATCTACAAAACCATTTAGTAATATCTCAGCTTGATTATTCACTTGACTATCTTCATCAAACATATTTCTAAAAGCATTTATAGTTCTTAAATAATTCCCATTTTCGGATAATATTTTGATGGTGCTTGGTGACGAAGCATTATATTTACAATAATATATCTTATTGTAAAACTTACTTATTATTGGAACAGCATTTATCTCAAATACAATCCATTCAGAACCTATATTGTTCTTCTTAGCATATAACATGCTCTTATTTGTTGTCGTTAAAGATAAACTAATACAATTTAACTGATTATCATTTCTATCTTTATCAGTACATGAAAAACTAATATTTCTTTTACGCATTTCCTGAACACTCAAAATACCATTTGCTAGAATTGATTTCAGATTAACAATGTTAGTAAAATGATAAAAATAACTAACATTATTACTTTTTAATACATTCAAATACTCTTCCCTCATAAGATCACCATACAGTTAATATTATATCATAAAAATTCTTAATTTCATAACCTTATAAAGGCAAAACGAGCATTTTATTGCTCGTTAAGTTTATCTATAGTATTAACTATATCATCAAGTTTATTCCTAAACATATGTGAATAAGTATTTAATGTTTCATCTATCTTTGCATGCCCTAAGTATTTAGCAACCATGACGATGTTAGCACCATTATTTATAAGAAGAGATGCACACGAATGTCTAAAGTCATGGGTTCTTATTTCCTTAACACCTGCTTTTTCAGCATTCTGTTTCTTCCTCATACGAATTAAATGTGGATGTATAGGTGCTACATCACCAAATACAAACCAATCTTCATTAAATCCATAATACTTCTTTGACTGTTCTTTCAATTCCTTTAAGTCATTATACAAAGTATTAGGTATAGGTATTTGTCTTATACTAGACTTTGTTTTAGGTGTAGTAACATGCCAATAGCCATGATCACCTTTTACATTAACAACATTTTTAACTACACGTATTTCTCTTCTATCAAAGTCAACATACTTCCAAGTAAGTCCTCTTAATTCACCTCGTCTAAGCCCACAATAATATAGAGTTTCAAACATGGTTTTATATTTTAAGTCTTCCTCCACACTAATGAACTTCTTAAATTCCTCATATGTATAGAATAGCATTTCTTTTGGCATTTCGTTTGGATTAGTAAAGTTAACCATCTTGTTATACATAGAGGCGAAGTTAAAGTCATACCACTTAGTGCCATAATTTAATGCACTTTTGAGATACTTCATTAAATCATTCTTGGTTCTAGTTGCTAGGTTTTTAGCATTCATTTCCTGCTTCCACTTTTCTATATCATGAATATTCAACTTATCCAATCTGATATTCTTAAGTGAATCAAAATGTTTAACTTTCTTACCATAATTAGTTAATGTTGTTTCTTTAACTTTGTCTTTCTGATACTTGTAATGTTCTTCAAACAAATCACCTAAAGTCATTAAAGATTGATCTCCAACTTTTTCCTTTTCTGTATAAAATGCTCTTAAAGCTTCTTCAGCTTCTTTCTTTGTTTTATATTTTCTTGATTTAATTCTTTTTCCTTCATAGCGTATTTCATATACCCACTTACGACCATCACATGTTTGTTCTGATTTTGAAACTTCTCTAATAGCCATAACTACCTCCTATTAAGAAATCCTCGATGCCATTTTAAATATGTAATCCTCATCTAAACCTATATATTCAAGTACAAGTTTTGTTGGTACATATTTGGTCATCGAAGGTGGAACTAATTTCCCCTTTTCAATTATTTCTCTTTCTACATCTTGTCTTATTTTTATTGCGGTATTTTTCCCACAGTTGCAAATGCGCATTATGTCATTACTGTTTATCCATACTTTTGACACCACATCTGCCAATTCTTTGTAATTCACCTTAAATCCCCCTCTCTTGATTATTACATTTTTTCATGTTGTACTCACCTGATTCTGATTTTCAAAATCTTCCTTTTTAAAGTTAACACCTAATTGTTTTAACTGTTCTTCCTTTTCTGGAACTATGTCTAGATTTGCGTCGAATGATGGGCTTTCCATTTCTGTTAATTTATCAAATGTAATATCCTCACTCTTATTATCATCTACTTTTGCACTAGTAATAGTTGATGATTCAGATTCTTCTTTATCTCCATTATCTGATAATTTATTAACCGCACTAACATCAATTATTTCATTTTCCTTTTCTTCTTTATCTGCATCATAATCTGAAACTATATAGTATCTTGGATCTACTGATATTTTTAAAGGCTCACTCATTTCGCCACAGTTTCTTCCTTTAATTATTTGTATTTTGGCTAATGATTCTTTCTTTAAATCACTATCAGAATATATTGCAAGAACATTTTCTGATGACCTTTCTATTTCATTTCCTTCTGCTGCTCCAGTTAGTGAATAAGAACCTCCATTATTCTTAGCCTTTTCATATCCATCCCTGCTACTTTGAACCGCAACTAGAATACATACTTGTTTATGTTTTCTAATAAAGTTTTTACAATTTCGTCTAAAATATGACATCCAGTGATTAACTTTACTATAATCATTCATTCCATTAGAATCACTGAACTTTAGTAAATTCAAATGGTCTATAACGACGAAATCTACACCTTTTCCAGTAGCTTCTATAAAGTTGCTTTCAACAGATCTAAATATGTCATCAAAAGATGATGAATTGTTAGAATCAAAATCACTTTCATCAACAATTGCTAAATGCTTTGATAATTCTTCTTTAAAGGATGGCACCATAGTATGAAATAAATAATCCTTATCTTCCTTAGCTAATTCTTTAAACTTCATATCAGTATGACATAATTTTCTATCAAAGATTGATTCGTTTGAATATCTTGATAAGAAGTTATAATACATTTCACTTCTACTAATTTCCAACGATATGTAGCAAACATTTAACCCGTTCTTTATTGCATTGTAAGAAACGTTAGTGCAATATAATGTCTTGTATGAACCAGTATAGCCCATAACCGCATTAACAGTTCCTTTTCTAAATGCTGCATTTAAATCATCTATTTCTTCTATACAAGTTGAAATTTTAGTCTTGTCTACTTCTTCATCGTATATATTTTCCAAATTGCTCAAAGTATCAGTCATAATCGGCTTATAATGAGCGAGATTATATAGTTTTTCAAAGATTACTTTTCCATCTAACACCCCATCTTCTAACAATTTAGTTTTTGTTTTGCTAAGAGTCATATACATGTCAGCATACGACATAATATTTTCATAACACTTTAAGTATTTATCAATTTCATCATCATTATTTACATCAATCAGTATATTTATATCTTGCGAATTCAATTTCTGAAATCCAAATACTTTTATAATATCTGCTTTTAATAATTCACCAGTCCTTTTGTAACAATTATATAAAGCATTCCATCTGTTCCTTTCATCATCTAGCAAATATGGAATATTAAGTATCCTTTCCAAATATTCACCTTTATTTTCTACTTTTAATAAAGCTACAGCCACAAGACTTCTACTTGAAATCAATTGTTGTGTTAGCTCATTCACTTTTCCATTTTTCATATTTTGTGGGGCTCTAACTTTCTCTAATGAATTATATATTATATATTAGAACCCCTTACTCCTTTCTTTTCCCTTTATATATAAGGGTTTTATTGTTTTCACTTTGTTTTAACTGGAATATTTTTATATTCAATTACATGCTTTTTATATCGATATGACATTTCCAACCATCTTCTAAAGACATATCATAATCATAGATTGAACCTTTTAGTTTAAGCATTTCTAATACATCATTCAAATATGTATTGAATAATTTAAGTTTTGAATACTTGCTTAGATCTTTATTATTCATAAGCTCATATAGATTCTTTCCTGCATCAGTACCATCAGCATTATGTATTCTCACATTCTTCATAATACTTTCAATAGTAATAACAAAATCCCTTTTTCCTTTTCTTCTGTTAATGAATACCAATCTAGATATATACATTGCTATATACAATTTCATTACTTGCTTATATGGTATTCTTAGAATACTTATAGGAAGCATATCTGAATACCTCTTGCATTGGTAAATAATTTCACCATAATTACCAAGTGTATATTCAAATGTTAAATCTCCATTTTCCTTCCCGCTGATATTCATAATCTTAAATATTCTTCCATTATTGATTTCTTTATGATTTTGATGATAACGTGGTCTTGTATTGCCAGTCTTAAGATTTATCCTCTTTCTTTGTAATCCATTCAACGCCCTTATATATGCATCCAAATCACTTTTGCTCATAACTTCTGTTTTACCAGTTCTTTTACCTCTAAACTTCTTATGGATGTAACTAAGTGATATTGCATAATCTGTACATGGGTACTTTATTCTAAAATCAACTAGTATTGTCCATAATATCAATTCATGAACTGTAAATAATTGTGTTCCACTAGTAAATGAAACTTCTGCTCTTCTTTCTTTTGGTTTTAATGGCCCATATGGAACTACTAAATCGTAAAACAGCTCATCATGGACCGTGAAGAAATACCTTTCTTTATCTTTCATATTTAATTACCTCTTTCTTTTCAGAAACAGAATTAAATATTCATAGGCCTTTTTCTGCTTCTGTGATTCCATTATAGTTTTTTTTATGTTATAATTGTGTTGCCAAAACATCACTATGTTTATCGGAGGTTTTATGAAATATAAAAATATATATAAAGAAGAGAATATAGATATAGCTACAGGAACATCTATTTATGGTAGTTTTATTATTGCTGAGAATTATTCATTTGATATGTTATTTGCTATTCCATGCTTAGTTGCAAATAATGTGCAAATCGACAACAATCTTAGACCTATAAAATACTATGGTTTAGTTAATGAAAATGACTTTTGTAAAGATATCAGTAAATACGGTAAGATGCTTTACTCAATATTTAAAAACAATTTAAATCAATTATATAGATATAAATCTATGCTTAATATAAAACATACAACATTATTAGACAGGAATATAATACTTGATAATATAGATAATGCATTACCTATTTGTTTGAGTTTTGTTAATGATTATGGTTTTCCAATCAACATGTACGAAATGTTGGATTTTACTTATTATAAAGATTATAAATTACTAGCAAGAAAATATGGACCAACATGTATTCCTATCGAACTAATCATCAATCAAATTCTCGTTTACTATATATTAAATCTTATTTTCAAAAACTTAGCATCAGGTTATAAAAACAACATACAAGCATATAATGTATTATCTATTGATAAGTCAATTACTTCCCTGAATATCTTCGAAGCAAACTTAATAATACTTGATATATTGGCAAGTTTTATATCTTCAAGATTTTTCCCACTTAATGAATCTAGAAACTATATGCTTAAACTCGTCAGAGCAAATGATAACACAATTATTCCCATAAGATATACATTTAATATTTTTACATTTGCTTTAGAAAGATTTGTCAATGATTTATCAACACTTAGTTTTAAAGAAGATGATGAAGTATTTGATGAAACTACATACTACATAATTAGAAAATGTAGAAAATGTTTATCTAATACTGTCGACATCAAAACAATCAAAAATAATATTAAAGTACCAACTACAAAAAGAATATATTGCGAAGATTGTGAGCATAAAGAACGAATAGAAAGAAATAAACGTTATGAGCACTCTTTACGCGCTTTATACGATGAACTCAAAGCTAACATAGATAAGTGTAATCCTAAATTAGCTAATGAAATTAGAAATCTAAAACCAAAAGACAAAGAAACAAAATCTCATTTGATAGAATTGTATGATCAATATAAAAACGATAGTAAATAAACACTATCGTTTTTATATTATCGTTAACACTCTGATATGCTGATCTTTCCTAGTTTAGTAAAGCTAACATTAGAATCATATTCAAATCTTTTAATCAACACTTTCTTGCAGGAACTTTTTCCAAAAAGATTTTTTAATTCAACTTTAAATATATTGTCTCCTATAGATAAAGGGACAGTAAATCCTGAAGTGTTATTCTGTTTAACTTCATTCACATATAATTCTTCTTTGCATCTATCATCTCCATTGCAACCATTATCTTTTGGCCACACAGTTATTTCATACGTACTATCATAAGTATTATATCCATCCGATATACTAAACATTGGTGTTGGAATTTTTGCCAATTCAAACGTATAACTACTTTCTTTAGTTTTAACTATTTTTCCGTCCTTTAATAATTCTACTTTTATAGTATTATTACCTATAGGAATGTTATTTAAAGTAACAGTATCTGAATAATTATTTGTACCTATACTAAGTTTCAAATTATCCTTAACTTTAGTGCCATTTAAATACAAATTATATCTATAATCACTTAAATTAGTTGAAATAATAACATTTATTTTCCCAAGCGCTCCCTCTTTTACCGATATATTCAATTCGGCAACTTGGTTGTTAACTTCACTATTGTTATTATTAGAATTTGAATTAGATAATGAACTATTATTATCGTTGTTATTGTTAGAATTGGTTAATGTATTATCATCATTACTACTAATGTTTAAAGAATTATTATTTTCTAAACTATTTTCGTTATTTGTCTTTTTATATTTATCATATTCATTCCAGTTGTTTTTAATAGTATTCATATATGAATTATAATAAGTACTAATATTGTTGACTGATTTACCTACATAATCTAAAAGTTTGTTCGATAGATTTACATATTCTATGTTTTCATTATTATTTGAATATTCTTTTTTTAATCTTTCATATTCTTTTTCATCAATTTCTTGTTCATATACTTCAAGTCTATTTGCGTAACCATTATCTTTTATATACTTATATGTTGTATGTAAATATGTATCATATTTACTTATTTCTTCGCGAATATAGCAATCATCTTCCTGATATAAAGTACGTACTGTTGGAACATTCTTTGTATACACATAATTTCCATTTTCATCATAAACATCTGTCATTATAGAGCCATTAATATACCAGCTTAACACCTTACTAGAATAGTAAAATGTACCTATTGGCATTGTAAGAAGATTTAAATTTTGGCTTCTATAATCTAATCTATTCAATCCCTTAGCAAACATAAGTTCAGTCGTAATTCCAATTTTTTCTAAATTGTTCACATATTCCTGTGTACTATGCTTAGTATATATTCTTCCACTTTCAAATAATCCTGTAGAAGCATTAAATGTTTTTTCTATAACATAATCAACGCCATCTTCAGTATAATATTCAAACTCAATAATATTTTTAGACATCACGCTGCCATCATAAGTCGTTGTTTGAACTATATGTTTTAATTCATCGTTATCATTATATAAATAGTACTGTTCTGACTTTATATTTTCATCATTATTTAATTTTAGTAAAAATATTTCACCATTGTCATAATAAATTATATCTACTCTTGTATTTGGAAGTTTTTCAGACGAAGAAGATATATCAATTCGATAAACAGAATCATCCTCATTATAATAATATTTAAATTTCTCACTTATATTTCCACTTTCCATTAAAACAATGTCATTCTTATCATTGTACTCTATCTTAAAATTATCACCTACATAGTCCCCTTGACTATTAAGTTCATAAACTTCTATAGGTTTTAATTCTTTATCTATACCTTTGAACATTAAAATTACATATAATAATATCAAGCATGCGCCTATACCTATACATAAGTAAATGTTCTTGTTCTTTAATATTATAAATATCTTTTCTTTTTCCACACTTTCACTCCTAACTATTTTATATCAAGTTCTTTATTATAGTATAATTATATCAAAATATATTTTAATTTTCAACAATGTCTATATATTTGTATATAGAACTTCTTGATAAACCAGTTATCCTACTAAACTCAACTTTATTTAATTGTCCTGTTTTATACATTGGATAATATTTATAAAAAATATCCGGTATATTTTCCTTACTCGTTTTTGGCCTGCCACCAATAATGCCTTTCTCTCTACTTGCTGCCAAGCCTTCCTTAACAGCTGATACAATCAATAATCTTTGTATCTCGTTTATTAACCCTAACATCATAAGTTGTCCTTGAGTAAATACTGAGATTTCACCAGTACAATCTAAAATAAAATCTCCCATAACAAATTTAATTTTCTTTTCTTTAGCTAAATCTAAAAGTTCCATCATAAACTTCAGACTACGTGTCACCCTAGATGGATCAATTGCATATATCTCATCGTTTTCTTTTACCATAGATAGTAAACGATTCAACTCCACTCTATCATTATTAGCCCCTGAGGCAAATTCTTTAAACCAATTAGCCTCTGGTATATTATTATCTCTACCAAACTTTTCTTGTCTTTGCAGAGATTGTTTCGTTTCATTTGTTGAAGCACGCATATATAAATATTTCATTTTCAATTCCTCCTAGTGTACGAGAAAACATATTTTCCGTTTTTCACACATTTTCACCTTTTTAGACAACTGTTTTGACTCTAAATAATAGTATTTTGCAATGACCTAATTAATAATTGTTTTCCCACACACTATAATCATACATTAGGAGAAACACTATCTATACCTGATTCTGATACAAAGAAAAAGATATGCTTTTCACATATCTTTGCATGAAATGCCCATTTTCTTGTCTGAAATGCAATTTTTAATACATTCTCAACACTTTTCAAACATTTAAGGTATAGAATTATACACTTTGAACACTTCGATTTAAATCTCAACACATTATTTACCAGTAATGCTAAAGAACTTATCAAAGAACTCTATCAATCTATCAAGTACTCTTTGTTTCTTAATTGATCTATCATTATCAGCAGTAAATCTAGACATTTGAGGAAGTATGTTAACAACATCTGTTCCATTTTCCTCAACATTACCTCTATCAAACGCTTTCTGAATAAATGCATAAGTTTCATCACCCTTAAGATTTTCTTCTTCGATAATCTTATCAAGTTCTTCTTTCTTTTTAGTATTCATGAATGTTTCAAAGTCTTTATATACATCAGAATCTTGATTTAATGAATCAATGAATTGTTCAATCAAATCTTTCTTATTTCTTAACTCTGGACTTGCAGTAATAGCTTTTTGAATCTTGATAAGTAAATCTTTATCTTGCATATTACTTTCATGATACTTCTTAACTAGATTTAGAATGTAGTCAATGTTTATATCAATTGTTTTAATAAGTTCCATTTCAAACTCTAAATCTTCAGTTATGTCTACAGCTTCAACTTTAGCTCTCTTAGTAAATTCATCATGAATATCTTGGTACATACTATGATAATCTTGAATATCTCTAGGTGCTAATAATTCATTACCTGCAAATTCATCAAATGAAGTAAGTATATTAGTAACCTTTAGTATAGCACTATATAACTTAATGAAATCCTTTTGGTTTTGTTCTCCAACTATTTCAACACCAGCAGGGAACTTTTCAAGTAATTCCTCTACATAGCTCTTATATCCTCTGATATCTTTACCTTTATCATCCTTATAACCATTGTAATAATCATCAAATGATTTTAATAAGACTATACCACAGGCATCTTTATCACCAAACAAGCCTAAAGCCTCATTTAATCTTTCTTCTAAATTTCTAAATGATACTATATTTCCAACTACCTTGATTGAGTTAAGTATTCTATTGGTTCTAGAGAATGATTGAATAAGGCCATGATACTTAAGGTTCTTATCTACCCATAATGTATTTAGTGTCTTAGCATCGAATCCTGTTAAGAACATATTTGCTACTATTAACATATCTATTTCTTTATTCTTCATTCTTAAAGAAACATCTTTGTAATAGTTTTGGAACTTATCTGATGAAGTATCATAACTTGTACCAAACATCTTGTTATAATCATCAATAGCATAGTCTAAGAAATCTCTATCTGATTGAGATAAACTATCAGTAGACTCACTATTTTCATCAAATAGTCCATCGTCAATGGCGTCATTAACACCGAAGCTATATATTAAAGCTATCTTCAAATCATTTGGTTGTTGTTTAAATGCTTCATAATATTTCTTTGCCATATTGATATTAGCAACAGCAAATATTGAATTGAATCCATTTAGGCTACGAACTACTTTAGTTTCCTTCTTGCTATTATCTTTTGCTAATTCTGATACATTATCTATTGCTTTAAATAAGTAATTACCAGCTTTAGTCTTTCTATCAAAATTATCTATAATATATGCTGTTATAAGTTGAATTCTAACATCATTATCAAATGCCTTTTCTTCATCAATCGCATATACTTTTTCATCCTGCATATCTTGTCTAACATCAACTCTACCGACATAATCATATTTGAAAGGTAATACATTCTTGTCCTTAATAGCATCTACTATTGTATAAGTATGCAACTTTTCACCAAATGTTTGGTCTGTAGTTAATAGTAAGCCACCATGACTTTGAGCATTTTCTTTAAATATTGGTGTACCAGTAAATCCAAATAGATAATACTTGTTAAACTTCTTAACAATCAGTTTGTGCATATCACCAAATTGGCTTCTATGGCATTCATCAAATATAAACACTACTTCTTTGTTATATATATCATGACTTTCATTTCTTTTAACAAATGAAGTTAACTTTTGAATAGTAGTAATGATAATTCTTGCGTTAGGATCATTAAGCTGTCTTTCCAATACCTTAGTAGATGTATTAGAGTTAGCAGCATCCTTTTGGAAATTATCATATTCCTTCATTGTTTGATAGTCTAAATCTTTTCTATCAACAACGAATAATACTTTATCAATGTACTCTAACGAAGTAGCAAGTTGAGCTGTCTTAAATGAGGTAAGTGTTTTACCGCTTCCAGTAGTATGCCATATATAACCACCTGATTGAATACTCCCATACCACTTATAGTTATGTGCTATTTCAATCTTATTTAAAATCTTTTCAGTAGCAACTATTTGATATGGTCTCATTACCATCAATTCTTCATTACTAGTAAATACACAGTACTTAGTTAATATATTTAGCAATGTATGCTTAGAACAAAATGTCTTAGCAAAATCTATTAAATCTATAATTGTATTATTCTTTTGGTCAGCCCAATATGAAGTAAACTCAAATGTATTAGATGATTTGATATTCTGTGCTTTGTTCTTTAAATGCAAATCTCTAGTAGTATTTGAATAATACTTAGTATATGTACCATTGCTAATAACAAATACTTGAACATATTCATATAGACCACTATTAGCCCAGAATGACTCTCTCTGATATCTATCTATTTGGTTAAATGCTTCCCTCAAGGTTTTGCCTCTACGTTTCAACTCAACATGGACTAAAGGTAATCCATTAACTAGAATACTAACATCATATCTATTATCTCTAGCACCATTATTAACATATTGATTGATAACCTGTAATTTGTTATTGTGTATATTATCTTTATCAATCAATCTAATGTTAGTAGTTGTACCATCACTATGTTTAATGACCTTAATTTCATCTTTCTGAATAGTAAAGGTCTTTTCTTTGATACCTTGATTATTGTTTGAAATTTCTTTTATAAAGAAATTATCCCATTCATCATTATCAAATGTATAGTGATTTAATTCTTCTAACTTATGTCTTAAGTTAAGTTTAAGTTCTTCTTCGGAATTGAATGTTAAATATTCATATCCTTCTTCTTTTAATGTATCAATAAACTCTTGTTCAAGTTGAGCTTCACTCTGATAACTAGTGTCTTTTCTTTTTAACCCCTCATATTGAGCAACAACAGTTGAGCCATTATTCTCAGATACTAATCCAAACTCTTTATTCACAAGACACCTCCTTAAAGCTTAACAACTTATTTCTATAATATTCATATTGTTTTCTTCTAGCTTCTATTTCAGCAGGGATCCCCTCTGAAATATCATGGATTAGTTTATCAAATCTATCTAATATACCTACTATTCTATTCTGCTCTTCAATTGATGGTACAGGTATTGGATAATCATCTAACATCTTTCTCCTAATTGAAGTAACTGAAGAATTAACTGCAGTTCCTATAATATATTTATAAAACGATTCCTTCATATAGAAATATAAAAATTTAGGTAGCAATAATTCTTTGTTTGGGTGCAATCTATATGCTCTTTGATGTAAAGCATATTTCCCTTTAACATAATGAATTGATTTGCCTACACCCGCTCCATCTCCTGCAGTAATAATTGATTCATCATCATATTCATATTCATTTAAGTAGTATATTTCTTGCGCCCTTGTATAAAAGGGGTATAATCCTTCTTTTAAAGCTTGATTAGTATTTGAAGATCCAGTACCAATTTCAGCTAACTCTGATAATTTCTTATATTGCATATTATTAAATAATTTACCACGCCAAAACTCATATTGACTCTTTCTCGCTTCTAGCTCCGCTTCTAGCTCCGCTTCTAGCTCGCCAAACTTATCAAGTATTCTTACTATTTCTTGTTGTACTTCTAATGGTGGTACAGGAATATTCATCAATAACACCTTTTTCATTTCAGGATGCTTTATACCAGATCCTCTATAAAAGTCTGCAATTTCAGTCATTCTATCCTCAAATAAATAATATAAAAACTTTGTATTTAATACATTAGGATCATTTGATACTGCTATTCTATTATCACCAGTAACAAACTTTCCACTATAATATTTAACATTTGGAGTACCACCCCATGGTATTGCTATTATTTCTCCATCACATAAATTATCCCCTGCAAGTTCTTCTGTTGTGTACTTCTTTGTGCCATTTATACCAGTTTCCAATATTAAAACATTACCAGTACTGTCAACTATTTCACTCAATTTATTTGCCAATAAATAATTATATTTTTTTACTTTTGGCTGCATAAAATTATCAACAGCATTATATTTCTTATCCCACGTTGTAAGTTCCCACACCTTCTTAAAGATAACACCGTTGGGGCATTTTTCATTTATTAGGTTTTCAATCTTACTCATAATTATCAGACTCCAACTCTTTAATGATTTCGTCTAATTCTTTTCTAACCCTAGATTGATTCGCCACTATTTCTTCTATATGTTTATTAAGTTCAAATATATCTACTTCTGATACAATTGCTGATGTTTTCAAATACGAATTAACAGATATATTGTAATCATTATTGGCAATATCTTCATTTGAAATAACAATTGCCTTATTCTCAACATCAGTTCTATTCTTTATAAAGCTAACAATATTATCAATATTTGTATCCGATAATTTATTCTTATTTGTATTTCTAATGAACTCATCTGATGCATCTATAAATAACACATTATTTTCTGATTTGTTTTTCTTAAGCACTAGTATACAAGTAGCTATTGTAGTACCAAAGAACAAATCTGACGGCAATTGAATAACAGTGTCTACAAAGTTATTATCAATAAGATACTTTCTAATCTTACCCTCAGCACCCCCTCTATATAGTACTCCAGGGAACTCAACTATAGCAGCAGTACCTTTTGAACTTAACCAAGATAACATATGCATAGTAAAGGCTAAATCTGCTTTTGACTCAGGAGCAAGTATACCAGCAGGTGCAAATCTTTCATCATTTATAAGTAATGGATTTGATTTACCAGCCCACTTAATAGAATAAGGTGGATTAGACACTATTGCATCAAATGGTTCATCATCCCAATGCTTAGGATCAATCAAAGTATCTCCTCTGGCTATATTAAACTTATTATAGTTGATATCGTGCAAGAACATGTTAATCCTACATAAGTTGTATGTAGTAAGATTGATTTCCTGTCCAAAAAAACCTTGTTTAACATTTTCTTTTCCTAGTATCTTAGCAAACTTAAGAAGTAATCCACCAGAACCGACACATGGGTCATATACTTTATTAACTTCTTTCTTATCAAGTAAAACTATTCTAGCAAGTAATTCACCAACTTCTTGAGGAGTAAAGAATTCTCCTCCTGACTTACCAGCATTTGAAGCATACATAGTCATCAAATACTCATATGCATCACCAAATACATCAATAGTATTGTCATGATAATTTCCTAATGGTAAATCACCAACAGCATCTAACAGTTTAACTAATTTAGCATTTCTTTCAGTAACAGTATTACCTAGTTTATTACTATTAACATCTATATCATCAAATAATCCTTTCATGTCATCTTCAGAATCAGTACCTTTAGCTGAATTCTCAATATTATTAAAGATATTATTCAATGTTACATTTAGGTCTTTATCATTCTTAGCTCTTTTTCTTACATTAACAAATAATTCACTTGGTAGTATATAGAATCCTTTTTCTTTTAAGGTATCATTTCTTCCATATTCTGCTTGACTATCTGATAATGTTGCATAATCAAAGTTTTCATCTGGTTCTAACTCATTGATATAGTTAGTTAGATTCTCTGATATAAATCTATAGAATAGGAATCCTAACACATATTGTTTGAAGTCCCATCCATCAACTGAACCTCTAAGTTCATTTGCTATTCTCCAAATCGTTTTATGAAGTTCTTCACGTTCATATTCTTTCTTATTATTCATATATACCTCCCCAGTATCTCACATCTATAATTATAGCATAAAATTCGACAATTTTTGACATTTTGGCCAAAGAAAAAGGAAGAAATTCATCTTCCTCATACATTTATTATCAGAAATTCATTTTCGAATACTTTCTCAACCCAAGAAATACACTTTCTCACATTGTAATTGATTAAGTTAATAGTTTATACTTGAAGCTATATTTAAACTTGAAATCACCCTGTATAATAATTTGTTTCATCTAATGCATATAGGCATTCAGATACAGCTTGGCCTCGTCCAAATATGTATAACACTTTTGATATTATGCCAATAAACATCTCATCGCAATTATGTTCTTTCATGATGCCAACATACTTTTGCCACAACTCATTAGATGAACTTGTTCTAGCCTTGCTCATTTGTTTAACTATATCTATAGCAGTATCATGTTCAATTGAATGTTGAATTAGATACTCATATACATCTTCACGATTTGATATAACACTATGTATATCTATCTTCCCCTCTTTGAATAATTCATCTTGATTTTCTTTCCATACTCGAGTACCATGTGCTAATGATATAACCTTAACATAGTCATCTACTGTTTTAGGTTTTAGTTGTTTAGATACTTCTTCTTCAAACTCAGTATGCATAGCATATTTAACATTTACTTTCTTTTCTTGAATTAAAATCTTATCATCTAATCTAATTGTTAAATATTCATCAGTAAATGAATGATAGTCTTCTATAGTTTCAAATTGACTAAACTCATTTAACTTGAATGTCATATTACTAGGTTGAACAGCTTTTGGAATTATTAAATAATGGTTATCAGCAAACTTATTTATTTCAGCTACATCTGTTGGTTCGAACGAACCTTTAACAATTCTAAAGTCCCTAGCATACTTTTCTACAGCATCAACGAAATCTATTGAACAGCCATTTATAAAGTCAATACATAGAGTTTTATCTGCAAATAATTCATAAGGTAGATTGTACTTAATTGGATCAACTGCACTCATATCAAAGATACATAGTAGTAACAAATTATTAGCCATCCCTCTAAAATGAAATCTTACTGACTCCTCGGTTTTCTTATACTTATGTAGAAACTCTAGTATAAATAAGATTCCTTTGTCATAGAGTAAATCAACTTCCTTTTTGCAACGCTTTAGTACTTCTTCATCTTTAACTTTGTTAGCTAATAGTACTAGGAAATAGTCTCTAGCATCATCATTTAATTCTTCATATTTACTTAGCATATTGACACCAGCCTAATCATCTATTTTCTTAACCTCCTGGTTAATAATATCGCTGACTTTAACATTTAGTACAATAGCTATCCTATAAATTTCATCTATTCTTGCTTTACCTTTAGCAGTAAGTATATTATTTAACCTTTTAGGTTTGATACCTGTTTTAACCACTAGATACTCTCCAGCAGTTATGCCAGGGCATTGTTTTTGAAACTCCTCATTGTTCTGTAACTTATCCATGTAATATAAAAAGTTTACTGCTATCTTCTCATAAATATTCATTACTACCTCCCTAGACGGTAGGAGGGGTATAGTATCCATAGACACACCTACGCCCTCCTCTAGTACAATCAAACGTATCATATAGCACTCCATCTTTAACACATGTAAGATGTTTGCTAACACTTACTATTATTATACCATCATTAGGTAGTTCTTTTTCATTAAGATGTACCTGACACCCTCTCCCTATGAACATAGTAGGTACCCAGATCCATCCCATATCTGTTAGTACCTTATACACAGTATCCTTTGATACACCATTACGTGCAGTAGACTTACTA
>OMCO01000264.1_pt1 | contig 19395 bp, 17 predicted proteins | sample 1645031 | NCBI WGS metagenome assembly OMCO01 (sample SAMEA103958146, study PRJEB25191) | human gut metagenome
TATATGGTCTACTGGGGGTGAATGGTGCTGGTAAAACAACGTTGATGCGGATGCTCACCACTCTTTTGAATCCAACCTCCGGAACGGTAACTTGGAATGGTCAGGATGTTGTGCAGCTGGATAAAGTGTACCGTTGGATTCTCGGATATTTGCCCCAGGACTTTGGAGTATATCCTGAATTTACTGTTCAGGATTATTTGCTATACATGGCAGCCTTGAAGAATATCCCCATTGCTCTGGCAAAACAACGGGCGGAAGAAATGCTCCAAATGACAGGAATGTCCAAAAATCGGAAACTCAAAATGAAAGCACTCTCTGGCGGCATGAAGCGAAGGGTTGGAATTGCACAGGCAGTGTTGAATAATCCCAAAATTCTTGTTTTGGATGAACCCACTGCTGGACTTGATCCAAGTGAGCGTATTCGATTCCGAAATCTGATCAGTGAATTGTCAACAGACAGAATCGTTTTGCTGTCAACGCACATCGTATCAGACGTTGAGTTTATGGCTGGTCAAATCATCCTGATGAAGGAAGGCAGATTTGTAGCGACGGGTACTACAGACGAGCTGATTCAAAAATGTCCGGATCACAGCTGGATTTGTAATGTGCAAAAAAACGAGGTAGATAGTTACTGTATGAAATACCGGGTTGCCAATGTAAAAACTCTGGCAGATCAGGTGAAGCTGCGCATTCTTTCTGAAAATATGCCTATATCTGGGGCTGTTTTGGACGAGACAACCTTGGAGGATGTTTTCCTATCCTACTTTGGAGAAAGGTCGGGTGATGAAAATGGCAATGGTGTGGTATGAGATTAAAAAAACTTTGCTTCGTCCAAGCTGCCGGATTGCAATGGCATTGCTGCTGGTTTTGTGTATTTACGTTTGTTATCAAGAGGTTTATGGTGATAACGGAGTTGCGTGGCTGACGGAAACCGGTGAGAAATTAAAAGGGCCGGCTGCTGCCAGGGAGATGCGCGATGCGCAGGAAGAATGGTCTGGCACTGTAGATCGTCTGATGCTGGAGAATGCTCTAAAGTTACTGAAGCAGTATGAGGAAGAGGAAAAAGATCATCCAGAAGATGTTGATTACCGTTTTCGGTATCTTCAACCACTATGGGAGATCCGCAATCTTCTGAATCTGTCGGGAAAGGATTATTACGAATGGCTGCCATATGACTTCTATATTGCGGAAACCCTCACGCCAGAAACACTGCCAAATGTTAGGGACCAGCGAATAAAACAGTTGAAAAACTACCTGTATGATGATACCAATTCAGCAGCTTCATATTTCTCACAACAAGAAAAAGAATATCTCCTCAACTGCTATGAAAATATGGATTCTGACGTCCGAATGGGCTATGCGCAAGGCTGGGAGCATGCTTTTGATGCAGGGTACTATGTCATTTTTTACGGAAGCATCCTCATGGCTTTTCTGGTATCTGGAATTTTTGCAAATGAATTCCGATGGAAAACAGATGCCGTTTATTTTTCCACAGAAAATAGCCGAAAAAAAGGTGTCATTGCCAAATTAGCAGCAGGATTCCTTTTGACCACAACCGTATATTGGGGCTTCATGCTGCTCCTGAATTTACTGATCCTTTCTATGCTTGGCTTTGATGGTGGGGGCCTGTCCATTCTTGCATATCCAATGAAGAATTGGAAAAGCATTTATAATCTCACCTTCCAGCAGCGAAACCTGTTGGCTTTGCTGGACGGATTTTTGATTTGGCTTCTTTTTATTGCAGTCGCAATGCTGGTTTCTGCCGCAACTCGGTCCGCTGGTTTAGCAGTTATAGTTCCGGCAATGCTAATTCTAATACCAAGCTTTTTAGATGCAAATGGAATTACAAAGGAATCCTCTTTCTTAATGGGCTTCTTTCCTGATAAAATGGCACGAGCGTATGTTGGAAATTTCCCATATATTCTTGGAACACTTTTTGGTAAAGTAGTGCCTATGCTATACATTCAACGCATTTTGTATATTTTTCTCGTTGTTATGCTGACACTGGTGTCCTGGCAGGTGTTCCGCTCTAAACAGGTTTGCTGACAAGGGGGCATCTGATATGAGATTGCTAGGCTATGAACTCCAAAAAATGGTTACCAAGCGAACAAATCAGATTGTCATGCTTCTCCTGGCAATACTGGTTGCGTATTTCTGCCGCACTGCAATAAAACAGGTAGAGTGGATAGATGAAACAGGGAAACCAATAACAGGATATGCCGCAGCTGTTACACTGCGACAGGAAAGCGAAGAATGGACTGGAAGGTTGGATCAGTCTCTCCTGGAAAAGTCTTTGATTCATATAAAAGAGATATATAGCACCAGCCAATCGGATTCACTCTATGGCGGAAATAATTGGGTATTACAGAATAAGTTGCAAGGCGTAAAACACATTGCTGATTTGTTGGGTTCATCCTATGTAGACGAATTTGACACTTATGAAGAAATGATAACGGAACTTCAGCCGGAAGATCTTTACCGTTTCTATGAAAATCGACTTACCAGCCTTTCAATCTTCCTGAACGATGAAGGAAACTGGGGTTCCGCCAATTATACTAAAGAAGAAAAACAGTATATCACAGATCAATATTGCTCCCTCCAAGTTCCTTTCGAGGTTGGCTACCAGGAAGGATGGGTTCAGGTAAGCAAATATGCGCCTTCTTTAATGAAATACTGCATTATACTCTTAAGTTTTTCATTGGCGGGTATATTCTCAGATGAGTTTATGTGGAAAACAGATTCGGTCTATTACAACACCTATCACGGAAGAACAAAGTCCGTAGTTATGAAATTGCTGCTGGGCTTTCTCACTATTACATTGATGTATTGGCTGTGTATGGGCAGTTTCAGCGTAGTGGTGCTGCGGGTTCTTGGCACAAACGGAGCAAATCACTTTATTCAGTCTTGCTCTGAAAATTGGAACATCCGATATAGCATGACATTCCGACAATATTACTGTTTGATTCTAGGCGCAGGATATTTGGGGTTTCTATTCTTTGGCTTTTTAATTATGTGGGTATCCGCAAAAACAAAGTCTTCTGTTTTCGCTGTCCTGGTTCCGCCTTTGCTGCTTCTTCTTCCCATGTTTCTGCACGAAATATACAACTATCTTATGCGCAAGGCCATTGGATTACTCCCTCACTGGCTTGTAGACATCACGCAGGCACTCCGATACCAGTATCTGTATAAAGTGGGGAGTCATATAACCTGCTTGGTTCCAATCATCCTGATACTGTATTCTTGTTTGACGGTAGCTCTTATTTTTCTATGCTATCGGGAATACCGCCACAAACAAATTGCCTGATTGTGGACGGATATTCCGCCACCATAGCAAAGAGAGCTTTCAAACATTATAATTCAGCCAATTGTTGATGTTCCTACCCCCATTATGGTAAAATACCGCCGGATCAAATGCTATCCGGCGGTATTGATTTTTTGTGCAGTGCATTTTGTTTTGGACAGTGGCGAAGAAATCTTTTGTAGTTTGGCTGTCGATGGAATAATCCACGGCGGTTGCGTAGATGTCTGTGATTTTTTGATAGAAACGGCGTTCGCTTGCCCGAGTCTCTTGGATTTCAGAAATCAGGTGGTCAAAATAATCTTCGTCGAAAATCTGACCGTTGACCAGCCTATCCTTATCCAGAACATATCCCTGCTTGGCAAATGTGTCCAGCACCTTAGTTGCCCACTGGCGGAATTGCGTCGCTCGCCCGGAGTTGATTCGGTAGCCATCAGCAATAATGGCAGCGAGAGAATAAAACTTATATTGGTAGATTTTCCCATCGTCCGCAGTTTGTGCAAATTTTGCACAAACTAGATTATGCGGCCAATTTGTTACTCTCAACGTCATTGAAAAGGTGAAAGCATTGTGGTACAATTAGTTTATATTAGGTGGAATTTGCACATTTAGGGGTGGAGTATCTCTGAACACAATTCAGATGCCTTTTATGTATTGGGGTGAAGGAATGTATGAATTACTCAAATTTAAACGATGTTGAATTTGAATACCTTTGTAAAGATGTTATGTCAAAAAGGCTATCAAAAAGTCTACAACGATTTGCATCTGGGCGTGATGGTGGCATAGATTTAACAGACAACGTCTTTTCTCCCCAAATAGTGATACAGGTAAAACACTATGTTAAGTCTGATTTCCAAAAGCTAATTCGATCTCTTAAAGATGAAATACCAAAGGTTAAGAAGATTTCTCCGAAGCACTATTATGTGTGTTGTTCTAAAGAATTAACTCCGGGCAATAAAAGAAGGATATTTGAACTATTTTCTCCGTATATGGATTCTGAAGAAAATATTATCACAGCGTTAGAACTGGACGATTTTTTAACAGCACCGGATAATATTGATATTCTGCGAAAGCACTTCAAATTATGGATTGATTCTACAAATATTCTCACTGACATAATATCCAGTGATATTTTTGTAGATTCTGAATCGCTAATTGCAGGAATAAACGATGAAGTGAATTTATTTGTAAGGACGCATGCCTTTGACAGAGCAGTTGAATGTTTGGAAAAGAAAAATGTTCTTATAATAATTGGCAATCCGGGTGTGGGTAAAACCGTCACATCTAAAATGCTTGTTTTGTATTATGCTTCAAAGGGGTATAGGGTTCGATATACAACTGATGGAGCATATTTGAGTTCACTCAAAAAATCATTATCGCAATCTTCTGATACAAAAGAAGTCATTCTCCTTGATGATTGTTTTGGACAAGCATATTTCAATATGAAAGAAACTCAAGAAAATGAATTGCTTTCTCTTATAAGAACTGCTAACCAAAACCCTAATAGGCGTTTGATTTTGAATTCGAGGATTTCTATTTACCAAGAAGCAAGAGACCGTTCTATAAGCTTGGTAAGAAGCTATGAGAAGAGAGAATACCGTGCATATGTACTAGATATGGAACAGCTCTCAGCGGAGGAAAAAGCCAGAATTTTTTATAACCATCTGTTTTTTTACGGAGTACCGCCGCAATACTTTGAAAGTTTGAAGGTAGACAAAAAGTATCGCGCAATTGTCAAACATAAAAACTACAATCCACGTATTATCGAGTTTGTCTGTACTCCTCACCAATACGAAAAAATATCTCCTTCTAAGTATGCTGACTTTATTTTGGATTGCCTTAATAACCCAGAACAGATATGGAAAAATGAATATGAGCGGCGATTGGCCGAAGTGGATAGACTTTTATTAACGACATTGTATTCTCTTTCGGACACATCTGTTCCATTTGATATGGTAAAGGAATGCTTTGAGAACAGAATTACAAGACATGCTTCCTTTGACAAAAGTATAAATCATTTCAACCAGGCACTTAACCGGTTGACTGGTTCGATGATTAAAATAGTTGACGTTCGAGGTGTGAGAGGGTTAGCGGCAGCAAATCCGTCGGTTAATGATTTTATTAGGGCCCACTTGGAAAGTAATGGGCCTGAACGACAAGACCTACTTCTTACCGCATCAAGTATACGTCAATTTAAGAGGATTTTGGGTGTAATTTCTTTTGAAGAACAAATGTCAAAATCGTTTGTGGATCATTCTGTATTGTCGTATGTATTTGAAAATAACAGTCAAAAAACAGGTTTTATTGCCGTATGGTGTGCAAAAAATAAAATTTACGATGCTGTCTACGGGCCGTATATTGTCGATTTCCTTTATAATATACGAGATGTTAATATGTATGAGTCAGAAATTGAAAAAATTTCAAACATCGCAAAGTATTTGTTCGAGAAAGAGTTTTGCCTATTTTATGGAATAAATGAAGTATCGTTTGAGCTGCCGAGATTCTACAAGATGCTAGACGAATTGCAATTGGACGAGATAGTGCAAATTGTATCACATAGTGATTGGATTATTGAACAGACTAAGAGATTTGCTTACATTAAAGAAATTCGAGCCATTCTACGTCAAAACATAGAAGCGTACTGTACCGATGTTCCTGCCGATGCTTATGATATTAATATCGCAGACATTGTTGAAGAATGTCACTATACAGACGAAAGAGGTGGGAAACTTGACGGGGATGAAGCGACTTCTATGGTGGAGCAAAAAATAGAAGATTGTGTGTCGGATGAATTATTTGATATTCTTTCGGCACTACCTGATGATATTGATCCGCAAAACAACCTAAGTTCAAATGTTAAAATCAGCATAAATGGAGCTGAGTCTGCAGTCCTAGATTATTTGCGCGACGACTATGATGAAGATATGTTTTTTGAGGACAGAGAAAATCAGTATATGGACGACAAGCTGCTGGATAGTATTTTTAATCGATAAGAAAGTATAACACACTACCAGCAAGCAATGCATATGTAATACATATGCCCAAAAACGCCCATTTCTACTGATGTGGAAATGGGCAATTTCTGCTTGTTGAGGCACTGCCCCAATCCCCGCAGAACACAGAATTGTGTTCTGGAAAAGCTGGAAAACTCCAGCGGCTACGCGATTATGCAAATCGCTGATGGGCGGATAATGACCGCCTGCAAATCTAATTGCATTTGCCGCATCTGTATGATACTTCTACATTTCTAAAAAATTCATAAAATTTATAAAACTTTAGTTGCACAAACATGAGAAAAGATTTATAATTAGATAAATGCAGGTTAATATCTAATTATCCTATTAAGACCAGAGCAGAAAGGAAGATGAAAATTGCGCATTTCTGTTTTAGGGTTTAGTTGTAGTGGCAAGACTACATTTTCAAATGAGCTTGGAACAATACTTAATTTGCCAGTTTATCATTTGGATAATTACTATTGGTCGTCAGCTTGGGTTAAGAATCCGTCTTGTGATATTACTTCGATTGTTAATCAAGATAATTGGATTATCGATGGCATATATACGGACTGTTGCTTTGAAGAAAGGTTAGAAGCTAGTGACTATATTTTTTATCTAGATTGCAACCTGCTAGTTCGTCTGTGGAGGATGATTCGACGGCATATAGTATATCTCATTGCACCAACAGGCAAAAATCCCATCTCTCAAAAAGTGAGCATCAGTTTTATTCTGTCAACTATAAAAAAGGTGCGTTATTTACAGCCCGAAATTTTAAAGCACCTGCGGGACTTATATCCTAAAAAATTGTTATATATCAAAGGGAAACTTTGTGCAACTTTTTTCTTGGAGCGGATAAATAATGACGGTTTTTTTGAGCTATTCGACACCGATAAGATGTGATCAACAGGCTTTACTTATTGCAATAGAACAAATATTTAAAGATCAAGATGTAGATGTGAAAACAGTCGAAAACGTTCGATCTACAGAGAATCCAATTTCAGCAATCATTGCAACACTTGGAAACTGTGATAGTCTGCTTTGCCTAGCGTTTGAGAAATACTGCTCAGTCACAAATAGACAATTATGCTATCATACGAGTCCGTGGTTAGATATCGAAATTGCGCTTGCACTCCAACGCGCTATCCCTATATTAGTTTTAAAAGAAAAACACGTTGCAAGGAGTCCTCTGTTAGATAGTAATAAGAAATCTTATCCAATTCTCGAAATCGAGACAAATTATTGCAACAACGCATATAAAATTGATTCTGCAAATTTTGTATATCATATAGCCCCTGTAATTAAATCGTGGATTGAGCAGCAAGCTGATTCATAATATTTTGCAGAATTTTCACTTGTTGGTCTGTTTTTTTGCGTTTCCATTTCATTGATTCTGGCATCAGCAGAATTGCAGTGTTAGCCAAATCTCTGTATTTTCTGTAGCTTTCATTATCGTCAAGAGCAACACTGCATTCTTCTAGTGATGCATTTACCCAGTAGTCATTAATATCATATTTGCTAAGGCATATTTCTTTTGTTTTATTATATATATTTTTTGCCCACAACGCATATGTGTCTCGTTCAAGTTGTTCCTTTTGATAGCTAGCTATGACAAATAGCATTAGTCCATAATTTAGGCCACTATTATAGGCTTCATACAGGATAAAAGAGCGTTCGTAGTAGGTGAGTGCTTGTTGTGCATACTCCATCGTTTTAAATTCAATCCACAGTTTTTTGTATATAGTCCCTAAAGTCTTTAGTATTTCTGGATTGGTGGTTGTATTAACGTCAACATTTTCCTTTAGAAAGCGTAAGGCTTCAATATAAGCGGCTCTTGTTTCACTTTGATAAGTACAGACAGCAATTTCTTTCACAATATAGTCATCCTTAGAGATGGCTAGAGCCCTTTTGTAATATTGAATTGCTGAAGAAAAGTCACCCTCATCTCGTTTACTATAGGCTAAATTAACTAGATTGCATAGATTATCACTTGCTTTAAATCGCTTAGTAACTGTGGCAAAATAGCTTGTATCGCTTGGGCAAAATGGTGGGGTCAAGCCCTCAATATATTTATAAACCGGACTATCAATTTTAGTGCAAAGACGAATATTTTCAATTACAGACTGTAATGTTTTTTCATTCGATCGCATTCTTTTGATGTTATTGTTTTCCCGGAATGTTCATATGTAAAAATGCGCAAATGACTAATATCAAACGGAAACTTTGTGTCTCTATCTCCAATAAGAACTGTGGCATAAGGCTTTAGAGCATATCGAACACCTAATTCATACAGAGCATTTGGATTGAGTGTTGTAATATCTGCTATAACCAAGTCTGCGCAAAGCAAGAGTTGATACATTGATTCATCAATTATTTCTGAAAGCATAATTTCATCGGCGCGGATATATTGGATATTTAATTGTTCCAACACAGGTTTAATAATTTCTTCATACGAAAGATTTAGATTGTATTCTTTTCCATCTTCCATGGTTTTGGTATTAAAGCCCATAATGATAAAACAAGTTACCAAGATTTTCATCTTCCTTTCTGCTCTGGTCTTAATAGGATAATTAGATATTATCCTGTAAAAACAGCGCAATCGCCTCCCATGCAGATGGGGACGATTGCGCTGTTTTAGTGCGTATTAATTTTGTTGCGTGGGTGTTTGGCAGTCAATATGTCTTTCTGCTTTTTTGATGTTGCGTGAGTATAGATTTGTGTTGTAGTTATCGAACTATGTCCTAATAATTGCTGAATATATCGGATATCAACATCTTCTTCCAGTAGCAACGTAGCAAAAGAGTGCCGAAACATATGAGGGGTGATGTGCAACTGAATTCCTGCCATCTGACAGTACTTGTTAATCATAAATCGTACAGATTGATCTGATAATCTATTTCCAAGCCGATTTAGAAAAAACCAACCGGTTTCTTCTATTTGTTTGGAGTAACTATGCTGATAATTGCAAGCTGCCAAAAGTACCTCATGGTTTCCAATTTGGATCAGGCGTTCCTTGGAGCCTTTGCCATATATCCGGATGATGCCTTCGGTCAGATTTACATCGTAATTATGTAAGGTACACAGTTCCGATATTCGCATCCCAGTGGCAAAAAGAAGTTCCAGAACAGCGATATCCCGTAAGGTAGTTCGATATTTGCGTGACTCTTTATCCTCTGTGGATAACTGTTGGTACGCACAGGCAAGCAATGCGTTTATCGTAGATAGTGGGATCGTTCTGGGAAGGAGAAATGGTTCGTGAAGCTTCAATCGAATCTTTGAAAAGGGATTGGGGGAAAAAATTTCCTCGTACTCAAGATAATTAAAGAAAGCCTTGAGACTAGCAATTTTCCGTTTTACGCTTTTAATGGCGTATTTCGAATGCAACTCGGCAATATACAATTGAAGATGTTTTTTTGTAAAGAGGTCATTTGGATCAGAAGAAGTGCTGGCATATTGAGCAAGATCGATATTATATGCCTTCATTGTTTTTTCGTCTAGCCCTTTTTCATACTTGCAATGATTGAGATAGTTCTGAGTGAGCCGTTCAAAGTTGAGTTCTTCCATTTTACTACTCCCTATCAGGTGTTAGTTTTTTGATGAAGTAAACACCTAATGGATAGTATAACATATTTCATATATGAGATGAAGTAAGCAGTAGTTGCTTACCTTCTTCCAGAAAATATGTGTTGCATGATTGTCCCTGGAAATTGATTGCATTCGTCTTTGTTTGCGCACCTTCACAGAAAATTATTGGAATGTACGATTGTAGAAAGATGTTCTATGTAGTATAATTGAAAGAAAAACGTAATTATTATGGAATTATGGAATTACAGGAGGTTCAATATGGGAAGAAAAATTTTTGTTTCATACAAGTTCGCAGATGATCAGGTCGAAAACTTGGAATGGGGGAGTAATTCAACTGTACGAGACTATGTTACTATGTTTGAAAATATGATTGATTCAACGGATCACATTTATAAAGGAGAAAGCGATGGCGAGGATCTGAGTGCTTTGAGCGAAGATACAATTTGGCAAAAACTTAGAGATAGAATCTACGACAGTTCCATAACTATTGTGTTCATTTCCCCCGGAATGAGGGAAAGTTGGAAAAGGGATAAGAATCAGTGGATTCCATGGGAAGTGTCCTACTCTCTCAAAGAAACGTCTAGGAAAAACAAAAATGGCGATTCTGTCACAAGTAAAACAAATGCTATGATTGCGGTTGTTCTTCCTGACGCAACAGGCTCATATTCATATTATCTGGAGAACCGAACCTGTTGCAACAATCGCTGCACAACACATCACACTGAGAAGCTGTTCCAGATAATAAGAGATAACAAATTCAATCGAAAATCTGTTTCTAAAAGAGCGTGTGATACTGGTGAAACGATTTGGTACGGCGATTGTTCATATATTGCGGCAGTGAAGTGGTGCGATTTTAAGAGCAACTACAATAAGTACATAGATGCAGCATATGAGCGCCAAAAAAATATTGAAGATTATGAAATTGTGAAAACAATTGTTTAATTCGTTCCAAGTGCTATGTGGAGGTGTTTCTATGGAAAATAAGATCAAGCATCTTGAGCTAATACAAGGTGTTATAAATCGTATGGCGGGGAATTCGTTTGCCTTAAAGGGCTGGGCAGTTACTCTGATTGCTGGAATTTTTGCTTTGGCAAGTAAGGATGCGGATAAGAGTTATTTTCTTGTTGCATATATTCCAATAACTGTATTTTGGGGCCTGGATTCGTATTATCTATTGCAAGAAAGATTATACCGTTCCCTATATGAAAAAGTACGTTTTCTGCCTGAGGACAAGATCGATTTTTCGATGAAGGCATCTGCGAAAGAATTCAAGAGTGAAAAGAATACCTTTTGGGATTGCTTTATTTCACCGACAGAACTGTGGTTTTATCTCCCGCTGGCCTTAGTTTCTACCGGGATCGTAATTCTAACCTATTTATGCTGATGTTGCGGATATTCTGCAGAAAAAAGCTTAAGAGTGCTACCGTGAAGAAATGAATGTTATTTTCTAAACATATTTTGAAAAGCTGTGCGTTCTTCCTGAGAAAAATTACTAAAGTCAAATTCTACGTTTTCAACGGAGACAGTGTTAGACACATTGCTTTTTTCTGCTAAGGTCACTAATCCTGTCTCATAATGGATTACATCAACTGGATATACCTTGTTTTTATTGAGAAGAAGTTTAGCTGTTTTGGGTTCTTTCATCCTGACCTCCTATTAACAAACAAATGTTCTAATATAAAAATATTATAATATCTTATTGAGCGGTTGTCAAGTTGAATTTATCGTACTTTTTCGCACTAATTGTCCCTTTTGGGGAAACAATGCCATATAAAGCATCCAGCACATTTTTTGAGCGGTGCTGTTTCGGATAATGTTTGTTCCTTTCCTCAAACCATGATTTCATTTGTGTATCAGTTAAAGATGGCATTTGATGTAGTGCTTACTAAAAATAATACTCATTCGTTATTTTGAACTGAGATTTCTGATCAAAGTGTTCAGTTGTTTGGACCGAAAGCGGCTGAGCAGATATCAACGCCTTTTTGGTCTCGTTGCTTCTCTTCGCTGAGAACATCCGTATCAAGAATCCGATCTACATTTGCCTTGGCAGTTTGCAGGGAACGCATATCCTCCCTGGCTTTCTGGTAATCTGCGTACGTGGCTTTTTTCTCAGACAGGAGTTGGGCGTATTCGGCTTGCAGACTCTTGACGGTGGGCAGCTTTTTCAAGCTCTGTTCATCAAAAAAGTGCTTTGCCGCCTTGTGCAGAATGATTTCCGATTCATGCTCCAAAAGGAATCTCTTGGAGTAGCCAGCTTTTCGGTAGGCAACATAGGTGTTGCGGGTCTTGGCGTAGTTGATGATGTGCTGCTGCAACACTTTGATTTCCGCCATGCGCTGCTCGGCAGATTTCATCTTGGCGGACAGGGTGTGGTACTGCGCTGTGACGGCGGCAGTCCTTTCTTCCAGAACGCTTCTGTCCAGCAGATTGTTTTCCTCCAGATAGATCAGCGTTTGGGAAAGCTGTTTCAAATTGAAGTTCTTTGCCCACCGTGCATAACCGGCACCCTTTCCCTCTTGCAGCTTAGCCTGAATGTCAATCAGCAGACTGCCACTGGGTATGACCTGTGTGTCCATGACCCGCTTCTTTTTCGGGGTATGTACTTTCGTTCCATCAATGGTAGCACGAAGATTATCCGGGGTGTAGCCTGCACCCAGCGTGTCCATGCGGATGAAACGCTTTTGCCCTTCTCCCAGCAGGGAGGGAACCTTGCCCTCTTTTATCTGATAGCCGGACTCTCGCAGCAACTCCAGCAGCTTCTCAAAACTCTGAGGTTTCTGTTCAAGGGCATCGTCAATGGCATAGCAGATACGCTCCCGGTGGGAGGGCTTCTTCTGATCGCCCAGCCACTTATCGTAGGTCTTACCTTTGCCCTTGGGATTCTCAACAATGGAGTAACCGTTCTCAACACAGATCGTATCATTGAGGCGGCGTACAGCCTTGGAGCTGCCCCAAAAGTTACGGAATTTGCTTTGCTCATCGAGGGCGGTGGAGTTCCAAATCACATGATTGTGAATGTGGACTTTGTCGATGTGCGTACAGACGATGTAGGCGTGATTGCCTTTTGTGAATCGCCGAGCCAACTCACAGCCTAAACGATTCGCTTCCTCCGGCGTAATCTCACCGGGGCGGAAAGATTGACGAAGGTGATAGGCAATTACATCATCGGAGCCACGAACACGCCCGGTGTTTCGGATGTACTGCTGCTTTGATAGCAGAAATTCCCTGTCGGCAACACGGCTGTCACACTGCCAGCTAGTAATCAGCCTACCATTGTCGGTTTTTCCCGGATTTTCTACATAGTCGATAATTGCAGTGATAGCGGTTCTGGCAGTTCGCCTTTTGCCAATGTGTAAAGGCATGAGCCGTGTGGTTGCCATGCTTTCCCCTCCTTATAAGAAAAACTCCGATGCCATAATGACACCGGAGCCAGAATCAAATAGCTTTTATTAACCGAGAAACGCTTTGAAGAAAGCTGAGAATCCAAACAGCCAACATGGGTAGCCCCATAGGACCGACCAGAAACGCAATGGTCAGAAGAATCAGGCCGTTCTTCACGGAATATGTAACCAGAACGAATATGCCGAGGATTCTCACAATTCCGCTGACTAGCCGGAGGAAGAATGCGGAAAAGGAAATCAGCCCAGTACAGACAAGGGTGAACAGGTCAATGACCAAAATGATAGGAACGGAGAGTATTTTGAAGATCAGTTTCATGGGGGTGCCTCCTCCCTTTGTACCGCCATTATAAGCACTCGGATTACATACCGCAAGGATACGGCGGATTATTTGAGCTTTGAAAGAGCTGAGAGAATGTCCCGCGCCGCATCCCACAGCCGTTCGTGGGTCTGCCGGAGATCCTCCAAATCGGCATCGTATATTCTTCCAGTTTCATGGACACGCTTGGTAAGCTGATTCAGATTATTGCTGGAGTAACGGAGCAGAGATACCATTTCTTTCAGTTCCGGCAGCTCCAGCCTAACCATATACCCATCAATCGCCATTTTTCGGACGAAAGCAGAGAAATTTCTGGTGCCATACTGCTTCATTTTTTCCTGAATCATTTGCAGTTCCTCTGGGGTCAGGCGAATGGTTTTAATGACCTCTCGCTCTACCATAGATTTACCGCTCCTGTCCTTTTAAATTCGCCGAAATTTTCGGCGAATTTTTGACTGGCTGGTTTTGCAGCTTTGCCCGGACGGAGGGCTTGATGCCTTTTTCTTTCTTCTGGCAGTACTCTTTGCGAAAAGCACTTACAAACAAATCCGTAAGACCTGGATGGCTGTCCACAACAAGGTGGCTGTTCCGGTCCTCACCCCAGGCATCTGGATTCTTCTGAATGGGGATTGATTTCGCCCAATCCTTATTGCTGGGAGAAATCCGCCCATCCCAGTCCTTTTGCCGGACGGTGTTGGCAAGAATGTACATGGTTCGCTCCGGTCCAAAGGCACGCACAACCTCTGCGACTGCGGCTTTTCCATCCAGGCTGTACCCTCTGTAATGGTCACGGATGGCTTCCTCAATGGCTTTTTTACAGGCCATATTTGCTTCATTGGAAGCCCGGTACTGATTAAGCGCCCCATGTTCATGGGCATAGCTTGCCGGATAGAGGTACACCGGCGTTTCCCTAAGTGTGCGGCGCTGTTCTTCCAGAATCATGTCCGCTTTGTTTTCAAGACAGTCCCAAACCGTCTCCATGTGGCCTGTTTCCAGCTTTTCAAAATCTCTGAAAACATCTGCCAGTGGGCTGGGGGATTTCATCAGCGCATCCGCCTGAGCATCTGACAGATCATGGTATTCCAGCGACAGCAGAATATCCTCCCGGACTGTGTATTCATAGGCGTGGTTCAGGATTTCCTCCGGGGGCTGACCTTTTAGCCAGTCCCGGAATGTCTCCTGTTCGGCAAACATCTTCTGATACAATGCCGTGTTGCGTTCTTCGTTGGTCATCATCGTACCTCCTCATGGCGTTTTTGCTTTTTATCGGTCCTGCTGGGAGCGGGCTGGCTTCGCAGCTTATCCAGTACCGAGGGACGGGCAGCTTTGGCAACCACCTGTTCCTGCTGACTGCCCTTATTGGCATCCAGATTCAGTTCCGCATCCAGAAAAATCAGCCGTGCGGTTTTGTCCCGTAGCTCCTCCTCATAGGGGAAGGGCTTGCCCAGCTCAGCCTTTGCCGCTTCCTGCTGGTGGTAGGTTTCGTCCAACTGTGTCTGGAAGGCTTGCAACCGCTGGGGCATCTGTGCCAGAGCATTGTCCAGACGGATGAGATTTCCTCTGGGGTCGCTGCCCAAGGATGTCTGGTGCCGCAGTCTGCCCTGCATGGTCAGCACATACTTTTTGCCAAAGTCCTCCAAAGTGACGGACATTTGAAAGCCCCGGTATGTACCGATTTCCACCAGGTCAAGCCCCGTGGCTTTCTTTGCTGCCTCAATCAGAGCGGCACCAGCGTTGTCCTTATCCGTCAGTTCGTCAGCCAGCACGGTCATACCCGCAAAGCCATCCGTGGGATGGGGGTGAGCTTCCAGCGTCTGCATATCCTCCTGAATTGCCTGAATGTAGCACTTCAGTTTTTCAAACTGTTCCGGGAAGTGTCGCAGCAGGTTATCCTCCAGCCGGTACTGCTTGCTCTTGTAGTCGGCTTTCATAATCTTCAGCTTGGACACCTCCACATCCAAATCCATACGCTCCTTGATCCGGGGATCACCGGCGCACAGGGCTTTGATTTCCGCAAAGGACAGTGCTACCTCGTCCACATCGTCACAGGAGCGCACTGGGGACTTGGAACTCATAATCTGGGAAATGAACTTCTGCTTATTCTCCACGGTCTGCCACAAGTATGCGTCGAAGGTCCCTTCTGTCACATAGCGAAACACATGGACTTTCTCATTCTGGTTGCCCTGACGCTCAATTCTGCCTTTGCGCTGCTGTAAATCACCGGGCCGCCAGGGACAATCCACATCATGGATTGCCACCAGACGATCCTGAACGTTGGTGCCAGCCCCCATTTTGGAGGTGCTGCCCATGAGTACACGCACCTGACCGGAACGCCTCTGGCAATCAGCTTGGAACGAATGTCATCGTAAACGGTGAAGGGGGCTTTTTCTTCCATAGGGAGCATCGCAGACTCCGGGGAGGAAGTGTCTATATTCGTGTTGAAAGCCTTTTTCACTTTCGGTGCAGCCTGAGGTGTGGAAATATCGCAAAAAACTAACTGGGTCAGATTGTCCGCTTCGCCGTCTTTCCAGACTTGCAGAATGTTTTCCACACACAGATTGACCTTGCTGCCCTCCTGATCCGGGAAATCAGGATTGATAATTCGCTGATCAAGCCCCAGCTTTCGCCCATCTGAGGTCACTTTCAGCATATTGTCAGTGGAGGGGTCAACACTGCCGGAGTGGATAGCGGCGGCTCGTTCGGAAAGCTCCTGCACCAGCCCTTTTTGTATCTCCGTGGGCTTGGCAACCACATTGTGGTACGCTACCTCCGGGACGGGAAGATGGAGCTGATCTGCCGTCTTAATGTCTGCAACTTCCTTGAAGAGATTCATCAGCTCCGGCAGATTGAAGAACCGGCTGAATCGTGTCCGGGGACGGTAGCCCTTGCCTTCCGGTGCCAGCTCCAAAGCGGTGACGGTTTCACCAAATCGGGACGCCCAGCAGTCGAAGTGGGTCATGTGCATTTCTTCCAGACGGGCATACTGCAAATACCGCTGCATGGTGTAGAGTTCCGTCATACTGTTGCTGACCGGCGTACCTGTAGCAAAGACCACACCCCGGTTTCCGGTGAGTTCATCCATATAACGGCACTTGCCGAACATATCGCTGGACTTTTGAGCATCGGTGGTGGAAAGCCCGGCGACATTGCGCATTTTTGTGTATAAGAACAAATTCTTGTAATTGTGCGCTTCGTCTACAAACATACGGTCAACACCCAGCTGCTCAAAGGTCACAACATCGTCTTTCTTACCATCAGCCCGCAGTTTTTCCAATCGGGACTCCAAACTGCGCTTGGTGCGTTCCAACTCCTTGACGCTGAATTTCTCACCGCCGCTTTCCTTCAGTTCCGAAATGCCCATGGTGATTTCCGCAATCTGCTCTTGCAGAAGCTGCTCCTGCCGCTGCTGGCTGATGGGGATTTTCTCAAACTGGCTGTGACCAATGATTACTGCATCATAGTCGCTGGTGGCAATCCGGGCGCAGAACTTTTTGCGGTTTTTCGTTTCAAAGTCCCGCTGCTTGGCTACAAAGATATTGGCGGAGGGGTACAGTCGCAGAAATTCCGACGCCCACTGTTCGGTTAAGTGGTTGGGAACCACAAAGATGGACTTCCGGCACAGTCCCAGCCGCTTGCTTTCCATGGCGGCAGCGACCATCTCAAAGGTCTTGCCCGCACCCACTTCGTGGGCAAGCAATGTATTACCGCCATAGAGAACATGGGCAATGGCGTTTCGCTGATGCTCCCGGAGGGTGATTTCCGGGTTCATGCCCGCAAAGACGATGTGACTGCCGTCGTATTCCCGTGGGCGGGTGCTGTTCATTTCCTCATTGTACTGCCGAACCAGTGTTTGACGGCGTTGGGGGTCTGCCCAAATCCAGTCCCGGAACGCATCCCGAATCAGCTGCTGCTTCTGTGCCGCCAGCGTGGTTTCTTTGGCGTTCAGCACCCGCTTTTTGTGTCCGTCCGCATCCTCAATGGTGTCGTACACCTGCACATCCCGGAGGTTCAGGGAATCCTCCAGAATTTCATAGGCGCTGACACAATCTGTGCCGTAGGTATTCCACGCAGCAACATCATTGTAGGAAATCCGTTTTTTGTTGCTGATGCTCCATGCGGCGGTATAGGGAGAATACTGCACATCCATGGAATAGCGCAGATAGCTGGGGGTATCGAAGGTTTCAAACATGAACTGCTTGATGTAGGACTTGTCGATCCAGGTTGCGCCCAGCCGAACCTCAATCTCTGAAGCATCCAAATCCTTGGGCTGCGCAGCGAGCAAGGCTTCTACATTGACCTGATAGGCAGGATTCTCCGCCGCAGCCGCTTCTGCCTGCCGGAGCTTTTGCCGCACATCGCCGGACAGATATTCGTCCGCTGTCACCCAGCCCATGCCGTCCTCTGCATTGCCGAGGGTGGGGTCATGGAAAATCACGCCCCACAGTTCTGATGCCAGTTCCGCGGCGGTTTTCCCGGTGAGATTGGACATATATTCCATGTTCACCTCTGCCTTTTCCGCAATGGAAAGGGTCAGGGCTTCACTGGCGGTATCCACGGAGGTGACTACTCGGTGGGGCTGAATGGTGCGTTTGGTGAACATATCCGCCTTGCGCTGGAAATTGCCGTCATCGTCCATGACTTCCAGTGCGCACAGGAGGAAATAGGAGGAATCGTCGGAGAATGCCAGCTTGTTGCCCCGGCTGTTGATAAGTCCGTGCTTTTCCGTGAAGCTGTCGTAGAGCCGGTTCAACTCTGCCTGCTTCTCCCGAATGGCAGAATCCGGGATGGTTTCGTCCATTTGGAGGTCGATCAGCTCATGGACGCAGGTACTGAGCGCCAGCATACCCTTGATACGCTCCTTGGCGGTGGCATTCAGATCGGGTTTGACCATGATGCTGTTTTCCCGGAAATAAACCTCTCCGTCCACAAGGGTATAGGAGAAGTTCTTCACATCCGGGTCTGCCGGGAGGGTGTTCTGAATGGATTCGCCTTCACCCAGATCGGGCAGCTCCGCTTCCTGATAGGTGCCCTGGATATGCTGTACCGCTTCATGGAGCTGGTTGGCAAGGGAACTGTCCTCCAGCGGCTCCACGGTGTAATCTATACCGTGAGCGGTGCTTTCGGAGCTGCTTTTGCCCATGACCATTTCCGGGTGGTCGAGGAAGTAGCTGTTGATGGCATAACCGTCCTCGGTCTGCCCCAGATGCACCCAGTCTGGATCAATCTCAATGGGGCGATCCCGCTTTTGCAGGAAGATAATGTCCGACACTACCTCTGTGCCGGCATTGGCTTTGAAGGCGGTGTTGGGGAGCCGAATAGCACCTAGCAGATCGGCTCTCTGGGCAAGATACCGACGCACGGTAGAATCCTTGGCATCCAGGGTATAGCGACTGGTAACGAATGCGACTACGCCTCCGGGCCGCACCTGATCCAGCGCCTTGGCGAAAAAGTAGTTGTGGATGTTAAAACCCAGCTTATTGTAGGCCGAGTCGTTGACCTTGTACTGCCCAAAGGGTACGTTGCCAATGGCAAGGTCAAAAAAGTCCTTCCGCTCGGTGGTTTCAAATCCGCCGATGGTGATATTGGCCTTGGGATAGAGCTGCCCTGCAATCCGCCCGGAGATAGAATCCAGCTCCACACCGTACAGGCGGCTACTTTGCATTTCCTCCGGCAGCATCCCAAAGAAGTTGCCAACGCCCATAGACGGCTCCAGGATATTGCCGATCTGAAAACCCATGTTGCCAACCACTTCATAGATTGCCCGGATGACCGTGGGACTGGTGTAATGGGCGTTTAGGGTGG
>OMCO01000298.1_pt1 | contig 18108 bp, 15 predicted proteins | sample 1645031 | NCBI WGS metagenome assembly OMCO01 (sample SAMEA103958146, study PRJEB25191) | human gut metagenome
ATGAGGGGAAGCTGTCGCCGGAGGCGACTGATGTAATGCCATTAAGTTAATCGAAAATGCCCTGAAGGAAGCAAGGCAGGGAGCGTTCCGGGTGCGCAACTGCCGCGGATTTGAAAAAATGTGTATACCAAACAGGCGGAGGGGGACTCCGCCTGAAAAATTATAGGCTGTTATCGCGCCGAAACGTACATTGCCGAGAGGCGGTTGCCGGTGATTTTTGGACGAGGATAAAAGCGATCTGGTCGGCGCGGCGTCAGGGTTCGCTCTAAAAGCCCAGTAATTTCAGCACTTTTCCCGCGCAAGGCTTCGCAGCACAGGTAGACTGCGTGGGCAAAGTTCATGCGGCGCTTGTATTTTGAGTGACCACAGCCCTCGTCTGCGCTCCACGCGACAGCCTGAGTGAAATTGAAAACGGTAAAGGCGGCAAGGATCTCCTGAAGCACCAGATCGGATTTTCTGGAATGAAGGTGGATCAAGCCGACCGTGTATTTGAGTTCGCGGAACGACGTTTCAATGCCCCAGCGCCGGGCGTATAGCTCCCGCAGCGCCGAAGGTGGAAACTGCTCAGTGTCCAGGTTGGTGATCAGCAGCTGCGTCCTGCCGTCTTTCAGCGTCAAGCGTACGATTCTTGCCGAAAATTCATAAAAAGCCGTGCTTTCTGCGTCCAGAAAATCAAATGGGATGCTGTTCGGAAGCCGGTAATAGTGCTCCGGAACAGGAATGCCTTGCTGCCTGAGCTGCTGCGGCGTCAGCCGTCCCAGCGTCATGCGGATAGGCAGATCGAACTCGGGCTCGTCGGGAAGTTTCAGACCGTAAGCATTTTTCCTCTCATGATCTTTGATGCGGATCAGATACTTCCAGCCCCGCTTTTCCAGACAGGCAAAGTTGCTGTACGCCTCGTAATTGCGGTCCGCCAGCACGATCACCGGATCGGTGATTGCGGAGCGCACCGCCATCTCACGCAGCGCCCCGGATTCGTGCTTTGTATGCTCTTTTTGTACGATCACATCGGTATAAATGCCATTTTCCAGGTCAAAAAGTGCGTTGATATGGAACAAATTCCATCCGTGTTGCCGTTCCGTTCCAGACCGATAGGCGTCCTTATCCGCAGGGTATGCTCCGGATTTCAGCGACGAACCGTCCGCGGCCAGCAGCCGATACCCTTGAAACTTCTTTCGCGGATGCAGATGATCCGAGAACCGGTGAAACAGATCTTCGAGCGCGGATGGAAGCAGCTTCTGCCGCTGCTGCACAAAAGCCGATGCCGGCGGCGTGTTGATCCGCCTGCGGAAATGCCCGAGCAGCCCTTTCCAGATGCTCTTTTCATCCATCGTGACGATGAGCTGGATCAGCACGTCAGGCGTCAGCATCCGTTTTCGGGTAAAATCCCGACCAGGCTTCCGCGCGTACCGCTCCGGCTCTTCCACGAGCCTTCGGATGATGGAAAAGAGCCTCTCCCGCAGTATTGTTACCGTATTTTTCATGTGCAGCCTCCCTGAAAATCAATTCATTTTCAGGACTTGGCTGCACATTTTTCGCCCCTTGTCAAGGCATTTTTTCGCTTAATCGATTTTTTGTTAACTTAATGGCATTAGGCGACTGATGAGGTGGACAGCGTCTCGTAAATGCAACTGCCGCCACCTCATCCGTCACGGCTCCGCCGTGCCGCCTTCTCCGCGTAGGGGAAGGCATTTTGCGTGTGTCGGGTATGTTTCACGTGAAACATAAGAAAATATAAAATCGTGGGAGAATATTGCTTTTTTGAAAACGGGCCGGTATAATATAGGTTACAAAATTGTGCGCGAGGGAGTGTGAGGCGGCCTATGGGGCGGATCTTGGCGTTTGTGAACCAGAAGGGCGGCGTTGGAAAGACGACGTCGGCGGTCAATCTGGCGGCTGCGCTGCAGAAAGCGGGCAAAAAGGTCCTGCTCTGCGATTTTGACCCGCAGGCCAACGCGACCTCCGGTCTGGGCGTAGAAAAGAGCGCTGCGGCGCACTCTACCTACGAGCTCGTGATCGACGGCCTCCCGGCTGCGGACGCGGTCATCCATACGCCGTACTGCGACGTGCTGGCGTCGAATGTGGCGCTGTCCGGTGCGGGCGTGGAGCTCGTCGGGATGGACGCGCGGGAATATGCGCTCAAGCACGCGCTCGAGCCGCTGCGCGCGCAGTATGACTACATCTTTATCGACTGCCCGCCGTCATTGGAGCTGCTGACGCTGAACGCGCTGTGCGCGGCGGACCAGGTGCTGATCCCCGTGCAGTGCGAATATTACGCGCTCGAGGGCCTTTCGGACCTGATGGTGACGCTCCGCGCGGTCAAAAAGCGGCTGAACCCCACGATCTCGATCTTCGGGGTGCTGCTCACCATGTACGACGGCCGGACGAATTTCTCCGCCCAGGTCGCCGAAGAGGTGCGCCGCCACTTCCCCGGCAAGGTGTTCGCCGCGGCCATTCCGCGCAACGTCCGGTTGTCCGAGGCACCCAGCCACGGCATGCCCGTGTGCGCCTACGATAAGTTCAGCCGCGGCGCGGCGGCGTATGACGCCGTTGCGCAGGAGATCCTTGCAAAAGAGTCTGATTGAGAGGAGCTGCGACTATGGCAACGCAAAAAGGTCTCGGCAAGGGTCTTGGCGCCCTGTTCGGAGATATCAATGAGCAGACCGAAACGCCCGCGGAGGGCGCGGTCAGCCTGCCGCTGCAGAAGATCGAGCCCAATCCCCTGCAGCCCAGAAAAACCTTCGACCCGGACGAGCTCGCTTCGCTCGCCGAGTCTATCCGCATGCACGGCATCATCCAGCCGCTGACGGTCCGCAAGCTGCCGTCCGGCTTTTATCAGATCATCGCCGGCGAGCGCCGCTGGCGCGCGGCGCGGCTCGCGGGGCTTTCCGACGTGCCGGTCGTCATCATCGAGGCCGACGACAAGAAGGCGATGGAGCTCGCGCTCATCGAAAACCTGCAGCGCGCGGACCTCAACCCGATCGAAGAGGCGCTCGGCTATCAGGAGCTCATGGGCACCTATGAAATGACGCAGGAGCAGGCTGCGGCCCGCGTGGGCAAATCCCGCCCCGCGGTCGCAAACGCGCTGCGCCTGCTGAGCCTCAGCCCGGCCGTTCTGGAGCTGGTGAAGGACGGGGCGCTCTCCGCCGGTCACGCGCGGGCGCTGCTGCCGGTCAAGGACGAAGCGCAGCAGCTGTCACTGGCGCAGAAGGTCATGGCCCTCGGCCTGTCCGTCCGGCAGACGGAGGCGCTGTGCAAAAAGCTCAGCAAGCAGACCCAGCCCGCCAAGCCCCAGCCGCCGCAGGTGGATTATCTGGCGGAATGTGAAAAGGAACTCACGGCCGGTCTCGGCCGCAAGGTCCGGATCGTCTCCGGCAAGCGCAAGGGCCGGATCGAACTGGAATACTACGGACAGGAGGATCTGCAGCAGCTCTATGACGCCCTGCAGACCATCCGCAAAAAGGAGCATCACTGATGGACGAAAATAAAAACCCGCAGACGCAGCCGGAGGCCGCACAGGATCCCGGCAAGCCGCTGAGCGAAAAGCGCAAAGCCGCGCTGCTGCGCTATATGACGATCCTGTTTTCCGCCGCCTTTGTGCTGGTGCTGATCTCGCTGATTTTGCAGATGCATTCCTCGGAGGCGAAGATCTCCGAGCTGAACGCCGCCAGCACCAGCGCGCTCTCCAACGCCGAGGCGCTGCAGACGGAAAACCGCAGCTTGCAGGACGAGAAGATCGCCCTGGAGCAGGAAAACAAGGAGCTGCAGGCGAAGCTCGACGAGCTGAATGAAAAGCTCGACGCCGCCTCGCAGGCCGAGGAGGACGCGGCTGCCGCGGAAAACGAAATGATCAAGTCCCTGCGCACCGAGCTCGACCGGACAAAGGAAGCCTACGAAGCGCTTCTGGAGGCGAAGAGCTGCGACACGCGCGAGGGGAACGTCACCTTCTCCCGCGCCATGCAGACGCTCGAGCGGCTGAAGGATTATCTGGGGCCCACGGCGCTGGAGGAATACCAGACGCTGGGCGGAGAATGACAGGAGGAGAAGAAACCAATGATCGATATCAGATTTTTGCGGGAAAATCCGGATGCAGTCCGCGAAAACATCCGGAAAAAGTTCCAGGATGAAAAGTTGCCGCTCGTCGACGAGGCTATCCGCCTCGACGCGGAGAAACGCGCGGCCCAGCAGGAATGCGAGCAGCTGAAGGCCGCCCGCAATAAGCTCTCGAAGGCCAACGGGCCGCTCTATGGCCAGCTCAAAAAGGCGGACGAGGCACAGAAGGCCGAGCTCCAGAAGCAGATCGAGGAAAATAATGCCAAGGTCAAGGCCGACGACGACCGCCGCGCCGAGCTCGAAAAGAAGCAGGCCGAGGCCGAGGACAAGCTGCGCGAGATCATGTATGTGATCCCGAACATCATCGATCCCTCCGTCCCCATCGGCCCGGACGACAGACATAATGTCGAGGTCCAGCGCTTCGGCGAGCCCGTAGTGCCCGATTTCGAGGTTCCGTACCATACAGAGATAATGGAGAAGATGAACGGCATCGACCTCGACTCCGCAAGAAAGGTCGCGGGCAACGGCTTCTATTATCTCATGGGCGATATCGCCAGACTCCATTCGGCAGTTATTTCATATGCGCGCGATTTCATGATCGACCGCGGCTTCACTTATTGCGTGCCGCCGTTCATGATAAGAAGCGATGTCGTCACCGGCGTTATGAGCTTCGCCGAGATGGACGCGATGATGTATAAAATCGAGGGCGAGGATCTCTATCTCATCGGCACGAGCGAGCACTCGATGATAGGCAAGTTTATTGATACAATAATCCAGCCTGAGACTCTGCCACTGACCCTCACGAGCTACTCCCCCTGCTTCCGCAAGGAAAAGGGCGCTCACGGTATAGAAGAGCGCGGCGTTTACCGCATCCACCAGTTCGAGAAGCAGGAGATGATAGTCGTCTGCGAGCCGGAGGACAGCAAGATGTGGTTCGACAAGCTCTGGCAGAACACGGTCGATTTCTTCCGCACTCTCGATATCCCGGTGCGCACCCTCGAGTGCTGCTCGGGTGACCTCGCGGATCTCAAGGTCAAGTCTATAGATGTCGAGGCGTGGTCGCCCAGACAGAAGAAGTATTTCGAGGTCGGCTCCTGCTCGAACCTCGGCGACGCACAGGCGCGCAGGCTGAAAATACGCATCAACGGCAAGGACGGCAAGCACTTTGCCCATACGCTCAACAACACCGTTGTTGCCCCGCCGAGAATGCTCATAGCGTTCCTCGAAAACAACCTCAATGCCGACGGCAGCGTCAATATCCCCGAAGCCCTCAGACCGTATATGGGCGGCAAGGAGAAAATAGGCGGCTGAGAATAACAGCATATAAAATCAAAGCCATAATTCACTCTTCAAAGTGGATTATGGCTTTTTGCTGTTTTGTGCAGCCGCGCAGCGGGCTCTTTTTTACGGTTCGGAGTCAGATAATGAAAGGCTTGAGTATTTATAAGAAATGTGATAAAATCGAGATATCAAAAAAGATATAATGGGGTGGCAACATGAAGACAGGGAAAAGAAAAAATACTGCCATTAAATGGATAATCGGAATATTGGCGGCCGCAGCGGCGGCGGTGCTTATATTTATTTTGTCTATATTCGCAATAGACCCGATGTTCCATTATCATGCTCCGCTGAAGTTTCTGTCGTATCCGCTTGTCAACGAGCGCTATCAGAATAACGGAATAGCCAGGCACTTTGACTATGATTCGGTTATCACCGGAACCTCCATGACGGAGAATTTCAAAACGAGCGAGGCTCAGAAGCTTTTCGGCTCTGATTTTATAAAGGTCGCGTTCTCCGGCGGCGGATATACGGAAATAGGCGACAATCTCAAGGCGGCGTATGATTCCGGACACGACATCAAATATGTCATATGGGGTCTTGACTATGACAAGATGATCTACGGCAAGAAGTACCGCTATACCGAAAAGGGCGATTTCCCGGACTATTTGTATAACGACAGCAGCCTCGACGATATAAAATATTTCTTCGACCCGGTCGTTGTAAAGCTCGCCGGAAGCGTTGTGAAATCAACAGTTACGGGCAGAGCGGCAACCTCGTTTGATGTTTATGAAAACTGGAGCGCCGGCTATGAATACGGGCGCGACGAGGTTATAAAGTCGTGCGAGCTCAACGCCTCTGCGAGCAAGATGCAGCAGCTGACCGATGCCGACCGCGCCGTTGTAACGGAAAATCTGAACGAGAATGTTATCAGTATTGTTAAAGCGCATCCCGAGACCACATTCTATTTCTTCTATCCGCCTTACAGCATAGCGCACTGGGGCATGGAGATAAATAACGGTCAGCTCGACAGGACGCTCGGAGCGGAAAATCTGATAACAAAAGAGCTTTTGAAATATGACAATGTCAGACTGTATTCATTCCGCGGCAACTCCGAGCTCATATGCAACCTCGATAATTACAAAGACGCAAAGCACTACGGCGAATGGGTGAACTCGCAGATGCTGCAGTGGATGAAGAATGACGAATACCGTATCACAGAAGAGAATCTCGCCGAATATGAAAAGAACGCCGACGATTTGATAAAATCTTATGATTACGACCAACTCTTCAAATGACGGCGAATATCAACAAACATAAATTAAAGAGCCTGCGGACAGCGGGCTCTTTTGCTTTTACACGGATTTTACTTTCGCTTTACCAAAAGTCGGTTGATGCTTCGGCTTCCTACGGGTTAAACTGATATCGGAAGGGAGAAACCGGGCATATAAACCAACGAAAACGCACGCGCCCGGCAAATAAAGTCATGAAAGAAACCAATGTCGTCAAGAAGGACGGAAGCTTTTTTGAAAAGCACGCAGAGATATGGAAATTCATAAAGTTCACTTTTGCAGGCGCGTCCTCGTCGCTGATAGAGCTCGGCGTGTTCGCTCTGCTCCAGTATGTCGTGTTCAAGTCCCTCAACGATGTCCCCGTGACGGACAGCCCCGTTCTTGCGTTTCTCGGGGTCGAGTATAAGGGCTATATGTATTCGTATTTCATCTCGACCGTCGTCGGCTACGCGATAGCGTTCGTCATGAACAGAAAGATAACTTTCAAGGCGGACGCGAATCCGCTGCTCTCGACTGTTTTGTATGCGATAATGGTCGTGTGTACAATTATTTTCAACACCTGGTTCGGCGCATTCCTCGGCACGCTCATCAAGAACAGCGGCCGCAGCAACGCGCTCATCGAGCTGCTGACAAAGGTCGTCGTCATGACCGTGCCGACCCTCTGGACATATCCGCTCAACAGGTTCGTTATCCACAGAAAGAAAAAGCCCGCTGCAGAACAGGGGGAGTGAATATGCGCTTCAACTCCGACGGAAAATTTAAAATAATGCAGATAACCGATATCCAGGAGATACCGGATGTGTCGCCCGACACAATAAAGCTTATCAATGCGGCTCTCGAAGAAGAGAAGCCCGATCTCGTCGTGCTCACCGGCGATCAGATAAAGGGCTACGGAGTCTCATATAAAGGCAAGGGCGACGCGCTCATAGAAAGCGTCGCCGAGACTGTCGGCAAGCTCTTAAAGCCCGTGACCGACAGGCACATCCCGTTCGCCGTCACTTTCGGCAACCACGACAGGCAGGTCGGGATAAGCAACAAAGACCAGTTTGAAAAGATATACAAAGCCTCGCCCGGATGCGTGGGCGAACAGGCGGAGGGCATCGACGGAGGCGGAACATATAACATACCGATCTTGTCCTCCGACGGCGAACGTACTGCGTTTAATCTCTATCTTTTCGACAGCGGAACGGACGCGAAGGGCGGCGGATATGAGCCGTTTGACCCGGAGATAATAGACTGGTATAAGAAAAAGCGCGACGAGCTGAAAGCCCAAAACGGAGACTACATTCCGTCCCTTGTATTCCAGCACATACCGATGTTCGAGCACTACAATGTTCTCAAAAGAGTCGGCAAGCACGAAAAGGGCGCGATACCGGCGTTCAGAATACACAAGGGCGAGCATTATAAAATAGACGAAACCAAGTGCGTCGAGGGTTCTGTATTATTAGAGCCGCCGTCGATACCGGATATCGACACCGGCGAGTTCGAGGCACTCAGCGAAAAGGGCGATGTGCTAGGTGTATATGTCGGTCACGACCACAAAAATTCTTATGTCGGAAAGGTCGGCAATATCGATGTCGGTTTCACTCAATCGGCGGGCTTCAATGTCTACGGCAACGGAAAACAGCGCGGCGTGCGCTGCTTTGTCCTCGACGAGAACGATCCGCGCAATTATAAGACATATACCAAGACATATGAGCAGCTCTGCGACGGCAAGCTCAACACGCCGATAAAAGACGCGATATGGCGCGTAGTCCCCACGACCGTGGACATGGCAAAACCGATGATAGCAAAGGCGCTTGCCGCTCTTGCGGCAGTTGTCGCGCTGATAGTCATCGCTGTCAAATTTCTTTAAACAGACAACTTCTATTTTCATCATGACTCTTCTGCGAAGCCCCGGGGCAACATCCTCCCGGGGCTTTGTGCATTAAAAAAAGACTGCCTCAAGGGCAGCCTTTAATATTATTTATCTTTTTGCGCCGGAGACTACAAATTTTTCATCGTCCGAAACGGCGACATCAACATCAAAGTACGGTGCGAACACTGCGGATAATTCCTTGGCAGTCAGCATCTCGCGCGAGACGCTGTCAGCCCTGCCCTTGTGGTGCATGCGCAGTGCGTCAAGGCTCATGCCGTGCGCCACGGTCAGCCGTCCGCCGCTTTTAAGCCAATGGGACAGCCGCTCAACGAGCCTCTCCGGGCTTTCAAAATGCGGGAATGCGTTATAAACAACACAGCAGTCGCACAGGCGCTCAACGGGAATCTCCTCAACATCGCCGCAGATCACCTCGACTCTCTGGTCGTGCATCTTCGATGCGGCTATCCGCGCCATCTGAGCCGAAATATCAACGCCGATAACGCGCTCCGCGCCGCGCGCGAGGTAATACGGGAACATGACCCCCGTGCCGCAGGCAACGTCGAGCACGACGGAGTTTTCTTTCACTCCGGCGGCGTCAAGTATGAAATTTATCTTTTCATCGCTCTTTATCATGTTGGCGTCCCATTCGGGCGCCATGCGGTCAAAGAACGCGGCAATCTCTTTTTTGTTCATGCATCAGTCTCCCGAAATTTATGCTCATATGATACCACAAGACCGCGCGATTATCAATATCAGCAGGGATAAAACTGCCTTTGGGAGCAGTAATCCGGAGCGGTGATTTTATTTTGAACGGGCGCCGACGTGCTAAAACAGATACAGCGACAAATTAGGGGGTTGCTATGGCTTAAGCGATAGAGAATTCTCAATCTATAAAACAACGCTTTGCACCCCACAATCACTCCCGCAAAATTAAAAAGGACTGCCAAACGGCAGCCCCTCTTGGAAAACTATCAATAATCCGTAACTCTTATCGTCGAGATGATTTCGGCGCCGAGAAGAGTTTCAAGCTTTGTGCGCAGCTCGCGCTCCGAGGCGACGGGGGTGACAAAGGCGAACTCATCCTCCGGCGCGCCGGCGCGCTTGAGGAGCTTTATCTCGCCGAAAGTCTTCTCCGCCGATGATATGACCTGCTGCTTCTGCTGAGCGCGTGCCCTGACATAGAGCGCCGTAGGCATGTCGAGATAGTCGGAGACATAGCCCTCTTCGCTGTCCGCCCATCCGAAGAACTTCTGCTTGTTCTCGTGGCGTGCGCAGTCGATAACGTCGCCGACGACCGCGCTTGCGGTGGGCAGCTTGCCCGCGCCTCTGCCGTAGAATACGACATCGCCTATCGCGTCGCCGCGCACGAGAATCGCGTTGAAAACATCATCAACGCTTGCGAGCTGGCTGTGATGATCGACGAATGCGGGGCTGACTATCGCATAGATGTGCTTGCCGTCCTCGCTCTTGCGCGCTCTGCCGAGAAGCTTTATAACTCCGCCCCAGTCCTTGGCGTATTCGACATCCTCGAGTGTTATCTCGGTTATGCCCTCGGTGTGAACCTGGTCGGGATAGACGTGCTTGCCGAAGCACAGGGACGCGAGGATGCATACCTTGCGGCATGCGTCGAAGCCGAGAATGTCCGCCGAGGGGTCGCGCTCGGCATAGCCGTTGTCCTGCGCGAGCTTGAGCGCGTCTTCAAACGCCATGCCATCGTTTATCATGCGGGTGAGAATAAAATTCGTCGTGCCGTTGAGAATGCCCGCGAATTCGTTTATCTCGTTTGCGGCGAGGCACTGGCTTATCGGTCTGATTATCGGTATTCCGCCGCCGACCGACGCTTCAAAGAGGAAATTCACATTGTGCTCTGCGGCGTATCCGAGCAGCTCGCAGCCCTTCGCCGCGACAAGCTCTTTGTTTGAGGTCACAACGCTCTTGCCCGCCTTGAGGCAGGCGGAGACGAACTCATACGCCGGATGAAGTCCGCCCATCGTCTCGACAACGACCTTTACCTCGGGGTCGTTGAGAATAATATTAAAATCTTTTATAAAAAGCTTCTCATTCGGGTCGCCCGGGAAATCCTTGCGGTCGAGAATATATTTTATCTCAAGCTCCGACTGCGTGCTCTTGCGCACGATGCTGTCATGATTTTTGTTGATGACTTCGGCAACGCCGCTTCCGACAACGCCGTAGCCCATTATCGCTATATACATGATAACTGTCTCCCCACTGTCATTGATTTTTATTATTTTATCACAAACAGCCCCGGCGATAAAGACCCAAAGGAAAACTTTCTTACATTTTTATGAAGTATTTTTCAAACTCATTGAGTTTTAAGATAAAATAGTATAATATATATAATAAATTATGCTGTTTTGTCATTGGACGCAGGAAAAAACGGTTGAAAGAAGAGGTGCAGAAAATGTCCCCTGCCACTGTGGAAAAGAGAAGAGCCGTACTTATCAATGTCGCATATATCGCGCTCGTGCTCGGCGCGTTTTATCTGTTCATGAAATATGCATTCTGGACAGTCGCTCCGTTCTTGTTCGCATTCTTGGTCGCCGCCGCGCTCCAGCGCCCGACCAATTTTATCTCGAAGAAAACCCATATCAAAAAGGGAATTGTCTCGGTTATCGCGGTGCTGCTGATAATCGCGCTGCTGATAACAATAGTTGCCCTGACCGGCGCAAGGGTCGTGTCCGAGGTCAAGGGACTCGCCTCGACACTCGCCGAGTGGCTCAAGAAAGTGCCCGATTATGTAAAAAGCTGGGAGACTTCGCTCTATCGCTTCGCCGAGCGTCTGCCGGACGGACTTCAAAGCTCAGCCGAGGACGCGATAAAATCATTCTCGGACAAGCTCCTGCTATCATCAGAAGAGCGTGCGGCTCAGCGCGCGCAGGGCGGCGAGCAGAACTCCAATATCAATCTTTTGTCTATCCTCAAGACTCCGCTCAGCGGCGTCTGGTCAACCGCGAAGCAGATTCCGAGTATTTTGATCGGCGTGCTCCTGTTTATTATCGCCGCCTGCTTCATGACCGCCGGATATGACGGAATAGTCGGCTTCATCAAGAATCAGCTGACCCCGCAGAAGCGCAGAACGCTCTCGAAAACTAAACAAATCGTATTCTCGTCCATGGGCAAGCTCGTCAAGTCCTATGCGCTGATAATGCTCATAACTTTTGCTGAGATGTCGATAGGTCTTAGCGTGCTGAAAGTCATCGGCGCGTACAAGAGCGGATATATATTTATTATCGCGATAATAACCGCAATAGTCGATATCCTGCCCGTGCTCGGCACAGGTACTGTCGTCATCCCGTGGGCGGTGTTCTCGCTGATAAACGGCAGCTACGGACTCGGAATCGGACTCATTGTCATATATGCCTGCATAACTGTCATACGCCAGATAATCGAGCCGAAGATAGTCGCGAGTAACCTCGGCATCCCGCCGATAGTCAGCATCATGGGCATGTATATCGGACTCCAGCTCTTCGGCTTCATCGGAATCTTTATTATGCCGATAGTTATAACCGTGCTCAAGGTGCTCAATGACGACGGCGTTATCCATATCTGGCGCAGCTCGAAGAAATCCGTTGAGGCGGACGCCGCGGCAGTCCAGCCGGAGGATGTTTCAGCCGAAGAGGAGAATCAGGAGACCGACGGCGAGCCGAAAGAGTAATTTGTTGACTTTTGGGCTTCTTGTGTTATAATTGAACTGTAGTACAAAATTGTTCGCAAGCACAATTCGGATTTTATCGTGAAAGGACGGTTTTCATGGATATTTTACAGGCAAAAAAAGAAGTTATCGCAGCCGGTCTGCGCCTTGTCGAAAAGGGCCTCATCGCGAGAACATGGGGCAATGTCAGCTGCCGCGTTGACGAGAACAGCTTTGTCATAACCCCGAGCGGAAAGCCCTATGAGGGACTGACCCCCGACGATATCGTCGAGGTCAAGATCGACACCTTGAGCTACGAGGGCAATGTCAAGCCCTCCTCCGAAAAGGGCGTTCATGCCGAGGTCTACAAGGCTCATCCCGAGGCGGGCTTTGTTATCCACACCCATCAGAAGTTCGCTTCCATTATAAGCGCGACCATGCAGGGCATCCCGACGCTCAGCGAAAAAGGCCGCAAAGTTATAGGCGACAAGGTTCTGCTCGGCGCATACGGTCTGCCCGGCACAAAGAAGCTCAAGAAGGGCGTCGCCGCCGCTATCGCCGCAGACATGGACAGCAAGGCTGTTATCATGGCGCACCACGGAGCCGTCTGCTACGGCAAGGACAGCGAGGAGGCGTTCAATGTCGCCGCCACGCTCGAGCGCGAGAGCGCGCTTTATGTTCTCGACCTTTTTGACAGAAAGTTCGGAGAAAAAATTGCCGACCTGAGCGAAATGTGTGTTTCATGGGCACAAAAACACGGAAAAACTATTGTAAAGCATGACGAAACCTGTTATAATAACTCGTACAGAGACGCAAGCGGAAAGATAGTATTCTACGCTGCGGGCGACAAGGAGCATACCGTCACCGTCGATCCCGCAACTTCAGCGGTCAGCGGCGAGGGCGAAATTCCGACAGCCGAGCTTCATCGCGCCATATATGAAGCGCGCGACGATATCAATGCTATTCTTTATTCCCAGGCTCCCGAGGTGCTCGCAGTTGCCGCCATGGGCAAGACTGTCAAACCTCAGCTTGATGACAGCGCCCAGATAATCGGCGTGAGCCTCAAGTGCGCGAAGAATTCGCCCAAGAAGGTCGTCAAGGCGCTCAAGGGTCGCCACTGCGTTCTCGTCAAGGACGGCGGCGCGCTCTGCTGCGGCTCGAATGAGAGCAACGCAGGTGCGGTCGAGATGATCGCAGAGAAGAGCTGCCTTACCTACATAGGCTCAGGCCTCTTCGGTAAGTGCAAGCCGATTAATCCTATCGAGAGCCTGCTCATGAGAGTTATCTATCTCAAGAAATACTCGAAGCAGGCCGAATAAATCAGACACCTACCATCTTCTTGCCCCCGTTTTATACAAAGAAAATCCCGACCTTAACCGGTCGGGATTTTCTTTTGTGCGATAAAATAACCACCGTCCGCGACGGTGGTTAGAGTCTGTCGAAAAAGTCTGTCATTGCACGGACTCAAGGCTCCCCTGTGTAAGGGGAGCTGTCACGGCTAAGCCGTGACTGAGGGGTTGTTGTAATGAAAGTTCAAAATACTCAGCATTTTGAAAATTTTTCCCTTATTCAAAACAATCCCTCCGGCGCTTCGCGCCACCTCCCTTTACACAAGGGAGGCTTTGATTTTTGCGAAACCACCAAAAATAGGTTTATCGACACGCAATAACCACCGTCGCGGACGGTGGTTATTGCTTTAGCTGCCGATATATTTTTCTATGAATCTTTCAACCGTGCTCCAATATAATTCCGGGTCAACCGATGACGAGAGCGCGTGTCCCGCACCCTCAACGGTCAGTTTTTCTTTTTCGCACGCCGCCGCTAAGTACAGCTCGCCGAGCATTTTATAAGGCACGAGCTCATCCTCCGAGCCATGTATAAACAGCGTCGGTATACGGCTCTTTTTGACCTGGTCAAGCGCGCTCGCCTGCCTGAAATCATAGCCGTCGCGAAGCTTTGAAAGCAATGACGCGGCGTTGAGCACCGGGAACCACGGGATGTGCAGCGTTTCCGCTTCCCAGATGAACTCATCCCACTCCGAGGTGTAGCCGCAGTCCGCGATAACGGCCTTGACATTTTCGGGCAGCGTCTCGCCCGATGCCATGAGCACCGTCGCCGCGCCCATGGACACGCCGTGCAGGATTATCCGCGCGTCGGGATTCCATGAGAGAATGAGCTTTATCCACCCGGCTATGTCCCTGCGCTCGGGCCAGCCCATGCCGATTTTTGCGCCCTCGCTGTCGCCGTGGGCGCGCGCATCGACAGCGAGAACATTGAAGCCGCGATCATAGAATTTTTTGACGAACCCCGCCATGTGCTTCGCCTTGCTCGTGTATCCGTGGCAGACGAGCGCATAGTCGGAGCCGGAATTTTTGAATCTCTTGCCGTGCAGGCGCAGAGAGTCGGAAATTATATAGACATCCTCGCCCTCGTCGGCGTACCACTTTTTCATTTCGGGTGTCCCGGTCATGCCGCTGTATTTTGCGCTCGCCTCTTCTTCATCGGCGCTCGTGTTTGTCGCCTTCTGAACGAGGTTGTTGAGCTTGCTCATATGTATGGGCGATTTCGTGTTTATCGCGAAGTTATAGAATATCTCCGCCGAAGCCGCAGTCAGAGCGGTCAGCCCGCCGAGCGTTCCGAGGACGGCGCACGCTGTTTTTCTGCTGTTCATAAACTTCCTCCTGCTTTTTTTCAAGATTATAGCATAACCGCAAATGCCGTTCAAGCATCTCTGCGTTTTTTATATAAAATCATCGGCGCAAAAAAATAAAAGTTTGACAATTACTGCCTTTGAAAAATACGGCAAAAGCTGATATAATTTTTTCATCGTGTAGCCAAAGGCGTAAATCCGGATGGGTTTGCGCCTTTTATTTTTTTGCAAAGGAGACAACCATGAAAAATAACGATCAGGCCCTTCTCGGGCAGGAAAAGCTCGGCAGGCTCATGGGCAAATATTCGGTACCCTGCGTGATTTCTCTGCTCGTCGCGGCGCTCTATAACATTGTCGACCAGATATTCATCGCGAACGCCGCATATCTCGGCTCGGACGGCAACGCCGCAAACACTGTCGTGTTCCCGCTGACGGTCATAGCCCTTGCGATAGCCGTTATGATAGGCGACGGCTGCTGCGCGTTTGTGAGCATATCCCTCGGCGCGGACAGGCGCGAGGACGCGCATAGGGGAGTCGGCAACGCAGTTGTGCTCTCCGCTGCGGACGGCATAGTGCTGTGCATATTATATCTGATTTTTTCGGATGAATTTATCGCCATGTTCGGCGGCACGGTCAACGAAAAAACATTCGCGTTCGCGAAAGAATATTTCTTCTGGATAGCCCTGGGCATCCCCGTCTATGTTTTCGGTCAGACGATGAATCCGGTCATCCGCTCGGACGGAAGCCCCCGCTTTGCGATGGTCTCCACGGTCGCGGGCGCGGTGGTCAATATTATTCTCGATCCAATATTTATTTTCGTGTTCAAATGGGGCATGATGGGCGCGGCGGTCGCCACGGTGCTCGGCCAGCTGCTCACGGCGGCGATGGCGGTATATTATCTGTTCCATATGCGCTCCGTGAAGCTCGAAAAAGAGTCGTTCAGGCTCTGCGGCGGCGTGATAAAAAGATTCATTCCGCTGGGTATTTGCAGCTTTTTGGCGCAGATATCCCTCGTCGCGGCGATGGCGGCGACGAATAACATGATCAGAAAATACGGCGCGCTCGACCCGGTTTTCGGGCTCGCGGAATATGCGCAGATACCCATGGCTGTGGTCGGAATAGTGATGAAATTCTTCCAGATAATTATGTCCGTGTGCATCGGCATGGCGGCGGGATGTATTCCTATCGTCGGCTACAACATGGGCGCGGAAAAATACGGCCGCGTGCGCGGGCTATTCACCCGCCTGCTGATATGCGAGGCGGCTGCGGGCGCGATAGCGACGCTCATAGTCGAGCTGTTCCCGACCGGGCTTATAGCTATCTTCGGCGCGGCGAACGAGAGCGCGTATTATACCGAGTTCGCGGTGAAATGCTTCAGAATATATCTGTGCATGATGACACTTGCCTGCGTCAACAAGGCGGCGTTCATCTTCCTGCAGGCGATGGGCAAGGCGGTCGCTTCGACCGCGCTGTCGATGATAAGAGAAATAGTCTTCGGCGTCGGGCTGGTGCTTGTACTCCCGCTCGTGTGGGGGCTCGACGGAGTAATATTTTCGATGCCTGCGGCGGATATCCTCGCATTTATCGCCTCGGCGATAGTGATAATTTATACTTACCGCACGCTGAAAAAAGACGAGAGCAAAAGGCTCGCTTAAACAAAAAGTCCCGTAAGTCAAATCTTCCGGGGCTTTCTTGTTGTTTTATTTACGCCATGTTTTCCAGCGCGTTCATGAACTTCGGGTTGCTGGGAATGAACATATAGTTGAGGAACAGGACTTCGTCTATCGAGTTCGTCTTGACGAAATCGGCGAGCTTGACGGTCAGCTGGCGCGGATCGAGGACATATATTGTTTTATAATTCGCGCAGAGCCACGGTACAAAGGCATTTGCGTAGCTCTCTTTGATAACAACAATGCTCTTGTCGCTCTGTGCATCGGTCGTTATCTTGACAACGCCGTGGTCGCCGCCGACAAAGGCTAAGTATTTGTTCGACGAAGTCGTTTCGGTGTTGATAACTTTGATGCTGTAGCTGTTGCTCATCGCGGCGTCGGTGTCCGAGGCTATAGCCGTTGTGTTGACGGGCGGAATGAAATATTCGACATAGTCGGGGTCGTTCGAGAGCGCGGTGCTCTTTGTGTCTTTGTAGAAAAGCCCGAGGAACGGCGAGAGCTTGCCGGTCTGGAGAGTGTTTTTGTCAACGGGCGTGAACCCCGCGACTTTGGCGAAGGTCCGATAGGCGTAGTACGCGCCGAGGGTGGTCCAGTGGTGGTCGCTTCTGAAATAGAGATATTCGTCCGTGTGCGCCGCCATCTCGGCATAGGCGTTGACGGGCGTTATGTCCTTTAACTGCTCGTAGATGTAGCACATGCCCTCGTACTGCGACTTCGACACGCCGGTGTTATATTTGCTCGGGGCATAGAACTCAATGGCGGTCGGCGCCATGAGGCAGTAGGCTTTGGTGTTCGGCATCTCCGCCTTGAGGCGGTTGAGCGCGTCGGCGTAGGCTTTCATGTTTTTATACGCGTTGCCGTAGGGCTCCATGACGCGGTTGCCGATTTCGATGAGCGAAGTGCCGCTGTAGGTCTTTATCTTCACATCGTCGGAGACCGAGACGGCGTTTTTCGGCTTGACGAGACTGCCGTCCTCGTTCGTCTGAGGCTCGGTGGTTCGCTCCTCGGTCGTCTGCTCTCCCGCAGGCTCGGAAGAGTCGCCCTGAGTGTCCTTGTTCGCGCATCCCACAAACGACAGCAGCATCGCCGCCGCCAGAACGGCTGCAAAAATTCTCTTGAGTTTCATGGAAAACCTCCCCTGAAAGTTTTTCTCGTCTATATAATAGCACACTTTTTATAAAAAATGTGCGGATTTTGATTTTTCGATTCACAAAGTGAAAAAATCCCGGCGCGAGGCCGGGATAATAATTGATGCCGTCAGAATATATCCGACTCGGGCGTGATTACGCTTTGGCTTTTTTGATATTCGTATGTTCTTTTTACCCCTCCGCGATCTGTTTCGCCCACGGCAACTATTTTCTTCGCGCCGTATTCATAGGAGTAGGTCTCGGTGGAGGAGTATGATATCTCGTCGTGCTCTTTTTCGGTGTATCTTATTTCAATCGGATTTCCGTGCTCGTCGTTTTTGTATTCGTATTCCTCCGTCATGCCGCGGAAATTTTTTGAAACTTTCTTTGTCAGCATGCCGTTTTCGTCATATTGATATTCTTCCGTCAAATTCGCCATGCCGGACTCGTCCTGCGATATTGTCGCGCGTATAAGCTCGCCGCGGTCGTTATATTCAAAAATATCGGAAACTGTATACCCATCGGAGT
>OMCO01000314.1_pt1 | contig 17544 bp, 18 predicted proteins | sample 1645031 | NCBI WGS metagenome assembly OMCO01 (sample SAMEA103958146, study PRJEB25191) | human gut metagenome
AATTTTATTTAATAGTTTTTATTTTTGTGTTATACTTATTATAGGTGAGAATATGAATAATAAAGGTTTTACTTTAATTGAATTACTAGCAGTGTTAGTTATTTTGGTAGCTATAATGTTGATTGCTATTCCTTCTATAACATCATCATTAGAAAGAAACAAGGATAAACAGTATCAAGCTAAGGTTGAGCTGATTATTTCTAATGCTGAACTATATGCTTCTGATAAGAAAATAAGGGTAAGTGAACTTTGTGTTAAGACTAGTACATTGCGTGATGAGGGGTATGTTACTTCGAGAGAATTAGAAAATCCTAAGGGTAATAATGATATAGATGGATATGTTAGTTATGATGGAAGTTTATCAAAGTTACAATTTACGGAAGGTTCTCCAACTGGTAGTTGTAATTAGAATATTGTTTTTCGACTTTTAAAACTAACAAATAAAAATTAAAAATAAGCAAAAAAGAATTTTGGAAAGTAAAATTTTAATTTGGGAATCCAAAATTCTTTTTTTATTATCTATCTTTTTAAAATGAAAATATTATAATAATTAAAATTTAATTTTGTAAGTTTGTATTTATTATTTCTTTCTGTTATCTTAATGATATAAGAAGGAGGTAAGAAAATGGTTGATAGTTTAGAAAAAGAAGAAATAAAAAGAGGTAAGAATGAGGTAATTCCTTGTATATATGAAAGGTGTTTTGCATATGTATATGACCAAAATAAAAATAATCTAGCTCACTTACTAGCAAGTATTTTAAATGTAGATGTTTTGAAAATAAAAAATAATATTACTAAAATTTCGGATACTAATGATTTAAAAAATAAAAATGATAAGCAAAGGAGAATGGATTTTGTCTATCGAATAGATAATCTTAGTTTAGATATAGAACTTAATTTAAAACCAAGACCAATAAAAGAAAGAAATATTAATTATTTAATGAGTCTACATTTAAGAAAGTTTAAAAAAGGAAATAGATATGAAGATAACTATAGGACAATACAAATAAATATTAACAATGAGATGATAGATGAAAGTGAGAAGGTAATAGAAGAATATTATTTTAGAAAAGAAGATGGTAAGGAATATGCTAAGAATATAGGATTTTATGTAGTAAATATACCTAATATAAAAAAGATATGGTATAATAAAGAGGAAGAAGAAGCCTTTGAAAAATATAAGTATATGTTAAGTTTTTTTGAAACTAATGTAGATATGATAAGGCGAATATATGAAGGAGATGAAGTTGTTATGGATATTATAAATAAACAAGAAGAGTTTAGTCGTGACAACGAAGAGTGGGAAACATTTAGAAGTGAAAATGAGCTAGAAGAAGAGTATCAACTTGGAATAGAATATGCTAAAGAAGAGGGAAAGAAAGAAGGGATAGAAGAAGGAATTGAAAAAGGTATAGAAAAAGGTATTGAACTTGGTAAGCAAGAAGGTATAGAAAAAGGTATTGAACTCGGAAAGTTACAAGGAATTAAAAAAGTAGTTAAAAGTATGCTCGATAAGAATATGGATATAAAGAATATTATTGATATAACCGGATTAAGTGAAGAAGAGGTAAAAAGGATAATTAATATTTAAAAGCAAAATATCTGTTTAATACAGGTATTTTTTTGTTGTTTCGTTTTTCTATTATTTTCATATAAATAATAGAAAAATAATATGATTAATTAGGTGATACAATGAGACTACTTACTAGATTAAATGAATATATTAATGAGGATGGTTATGAGATAAGGATACTTGATAATGTACTAGATATTAGTAATTATATTGAGATTAGAGAGTTTAGTAGTACTCAAATTGTAATTATTCATAAAAATGGTAAAACGATAATTGAAGGGTCTAATTTAGTAATTAAAGTTATGCTTGATAGTGAAATAAAAATTACGGGTAATATTACTAATATTTTATTAAGGTGAAGATATGAAAAATAAATACTTAAAGAGATTAGATAAAATTGTTAAAATTAAAGTCAGTGGGAGAAATGTTTATCGTTTTATAGATAGATTGATTAAGGATAAAGTGTATATATATGATTTAAAGATTATTAATATTAAAAATGTTATTATTAAGATTAGCTATGATGATTATTTAATTCTTAAAGATAAAAAATCAATATATGATATTGATTTATTGGATGTTTATGGAAAACTTAAAATAAAAAAATATTTTAAGGAGCATTATGTTTTTATTATCTTTTTAATTATAGGGTATGTTGTACTTATGTTTTTATCTAATTTTATTTTTGATGTTGAGGTAATACATGCAAATTTTGAGATTAGGGAACTTGTATATAGAGAACTTAGAAAAAATGGTATAGAAAAATATATATTTCGTAAAAGTTATCAGGAATTAGAGAATATAGAAAAAAATATTTTGGATAATAATAAAACGAAAATAGAATGGATTGAGATTAATAGGAGTGGGACAAAGTATATTGTTAGAGTAGAGGAAAGAAAAATAGATAAGGGGAAAGAAAAATTTGAGTATCAGGATATTGTTAGTAGTAAAAGTGGTATAATTACTAAAGTGTTAGCGGAAAGTGGAGAGATAATTAAAAATACTAATGATTATATAAAAGATGGAGAGGTTGTTATATCTGGAAATATTACCCTTCCTGATGGGAGTAGTGTTTTATCTAGGGCTAGGGGGAAGGTTTATGCTGAGGTGTGGTATTTAGTTGATGTTAGTTATCCTTATATTTATAGAGAGGAGATTTTAACCGGACGAGCGAAAGAAGTATTTTTGATTAAGTTTTTAAATAAGAGAATATCTTTATTTGATTTTTCTAAATTTAATACTTTTAAGAAAAGTGATAGGATATTATTTGGTGATATATTTAAGTTTTTAAGTTTTATTAAGGAAAAACAATATGAAATGATTGTTATTGATGAATTTTATACTAAGGAAGAAGTTGTTGTTAAAGCTGTAGAAAGGGCGGTTACAAGAGTTAAAGATACTTTGAGGGAGGATGAACAGATAATAAAGTATAGAATACTTAGTACTTATTATGATGAATCTAAAGTTAATTTAAAGATATTTTTTAGTGTTAATGAGGAGGTTAGCATGGTTAGAAAGATAGATAATAATGAGGTAGAGGATAGTTAGGTATATATATTGAAAAATTTATGATTTTTTTTCAAAACTAGTTATTATAACTAGTTTTTATATGTAAATTTTTGTAAAATATTATTATAATATAGTCAATTATGTAGATATTTGTTATAATTATAATGGAGAGTGGTAGAATGAAAAACTTGACTAGGTATGCGTTATTATTTGTTAGTTTTTTTGTTTTTAGCTCTTTTGTATATGCTTTGGAAACTACGGAAGTGACAATGGGGAGAGTAGTTGGGGAGAGTGTTAGATTTAGAAGTGCACCGGATGCTAGCGATAGTTCTAATGTCCTTACTAGGTTATATGTTGGTGATAAGGTAGAGGTATTAAATAAAAATGCTGGTACTGGTAATGGATGTGAATTATCTTGGTATTACGTTAAATATAATGATATTGAAGGTTATCTATGTAGTGAATGGGTAAGAATTATTAATGATTCATCTGTAAGTAGTGAGTTTAATATTGAAGATTGGCCTATTGAATATAGGGAATATGTCTCTAAAATTCATGAAGAGTTTCCTAATTTTGTATTGTTACCACTAAATACAGGCTTGGATTTTTATACGGCAGTTTATAATTTTAGTAAAAATGATAAGAGTTTAATTTATTATACTTTGGATGTCGGTTATAGATCTGTAAGTAGTAAATCATATAATTATAAATTAGATGAATTTTATTATGATAAAAATGAAGGATCTAGATGGTATTATGCATCTTATGATACGGTGGCATATTATTTAGATCCGCGAAATTTTTTGAATGAAACTAATATTTTTATGTTTGAAGATTTATCTTATAATACTACTTTACATACTAAGCAAGGGGTTGAAAAAATATTAACTGGAAGTTTTGTAACGAGTAGTGCTTTAAAGGATAAGTATGTTGGATATCAGGATTGGTTTATGGAAGCTGCATCTACTTATAATGTTAGTCCTATTCATTTGGCGGCTAGGGTTAGGCAGGAGATTGGTAGTGGTTCTATAGCTGCTACTGGTGAGCCTTTTACTTATACAAAGGATGGTAAAACATATAATTTTAGTGGACTTTATAATCTTTTTAATATTGGAGCATATGGTTATTCACCACCTGCTATTGCTGGGTTGGTTAATGCTAATGGTGGTGTGGATGGTTCTAATAAGAATTGTGGCAGACCTTGGGTTAGTCCTTATAAGTCAATACTTGGTGGGGCTTGTACAATTAGTAGTGGTTATAGTTCTAAAGGTCAACAAACTTTATATTTGCAAAGATTTAATGTTAATCCAGATGCTGCTAATGCAGTTTATACTCATTCTTATATGACAAATATAAGTGCACATTTATCAGAATCTTCATCATCTTATAAGGCTTATGCTGCTTCTGATTCGCTTAATCAAGAGATAACTTTTTTAATTCCGGTTTATTTGAATATGCCAAAGGAAAAAGTTAGTTTGCCAAATAAGGGAAATCCTAATAATTATTTGAGTGATATTAGGATAAACAATATAAGTTTGGAAGAGTTTGATGGGGACAAAGTTGATTATGAGGTAATTGTTTCTGAACTTACTAATAAGGTTAGTATTTCTGGTACTACAGTTAATGCTAATGCGACGATAAGTGGTATTGGAGATTATGATCTTACTGATATGGAAACTACTATAACTTTGGTGGTGACAGCTCAAAATAAGGCAGTGAGAAAATATAATGTTAAGATAGTGAAGGATGATAGTAAGCCGTTAGAAATTAGTGATATTTTAGATAATATAGGAATAAAATACAATGATAAATATATAAGTGGTATTAGTAGTGGGGTGCTTTCTTCCAATATAATTGATAATGTTAAGAAATTAACGTTGAAGGCTAATGCTATTATTAATGATGAAAAGGGTGTGGTTAAGACTAATTCATCTTTGGTAACCGGTGATAAATTTATTATTAATTCTAATGATAAGAGTCAAGAATTTATAATTGTTGTAACTGGTGATAACAATGGTGATGGTGAAGTTTCACTCATAGATTTGTTGAGGACACAAAAGTATTTGCTTGGTGCTAGCAATTTGGATGATAAATATATGCTTGCTAGTGATGTTAATGGCGATGGTAATGTAGATTTGGTTGATTTACTAAGAATTCAAAAATATTTACTTGGTTATATTGATAAGTTATAGAAAGGGGTATTTATGAAATTTTTGAAAAGAATTGTATTTGTGTTATTTTTGTTTGTGCTTGGTTTATTTAAGGTTAATGCATCTTCAGCACTTATTAATGTTTCTACTAATAAAACTAGTGTGGTTGTAGGAAATAGTATAACTGTGACGGTAAAAATATCTTCTACTGAGGCAATTGGAGCTTGGGAATATGATTTATCTTATGATAATAGTATCTTGAAACTAACTTCTGGAACAGCACATGTTGTTGATTATGCAACATCATCTTCTATAAAAACAAAAAGTTATACATACACATTTAAGTGTTTAAAAAGTGGAACTTCTAATATAAGTGTATCTAATTATAATGTGATTAGTTTTAATGAAAATCCGATGGAAACTCAAATATCTAAAACTAGAGTTAAGGTTATTACTAATGAGCAATTACAGCAATCATATTCTAAAAATAATTATTTGAAAACTTTGACTATTGATAAGGGTACGCTTAGTCCTATATTTAATAAAGATACTTTAGAGTATAATGTAGAAATAGAAAATGGTGTGACAAGTGTAGTTATTGGAGCTACTTTAGAAGATAAAAAGGCAAAGTTAAGTGGTATAGGAACGATTAATGTTACTGAGGGAGTTAATAAAATAGAGGTTAAGGTAACTGCTGAGAATGGAAATGTTAGAAGTTATATAATTAATGTTACGGTAAAAGAATTATCTCCTATTGTTGTTAAAATTGATGATAAGGAATATTCGGTTATAAGAAAAGAAGGGGTATTAGACCCTCCTAGTAATTATGTAAAGTCCACAACTTTGATTAATGGTGAGGAAGTACTTAGTTATAAAAATGAAATTACGGATTATACATTGATAGGTCTTAAAGATAGTCAAGGTTCTATGGCTTATTATATATATAAAGATGATACGTTTTCTTTGTATCGTGAGATTAATTTTAATAAAATGAGTGTGGCTTTATTAAAAATGGATAAAAGTATTATTCCTGATGGTTATTTTAAAACGGTAATTGGAATTGATAATAAAGAAGTTGAGGTATATAAATTAAATGAAAGTAGTAATTATTCTTTACTATATGGTGTTAATACTGATACGGGTGAAAAAAATTTATATGTATATGATAGTAGGGAACATACTATTCAAATATATAATGATGAAGAAATTTCAATTTTAAATAAAAAAAATAATTACAAAAGTAAAATAATTATTGGGTTAGTGATTGGGCTTGGAATAGTTATTATTGCATTTGTGGTATATGCTTTACTGATTAATAAAAAATGTAGTTTAAAGGAGATAAGTTTGAAAAGGGAACTTTTGGCTAAAGAGAAAAAAGAAAGAGAATTATCATAATTATATTTATGATTGGGGAATAGTAAGATATTCCTTTTTTATTTTAAAAAATTCTATATTTTGATATAGAATAATTTTATTAAATAAAGAAATCTGGTTCGTTATTATGTTTTGGTTCTGTGATGTTTTCTTTTACATTTTCTTTGGTATTATCTATGTTATTGTTATCTTTTTCTTTCTCTTTTTCTTTAGGAGTAGTTTTAGTGTTGCTCGTTTCATCTTTGAAAGCTGAGGCTAATCTAAACATTGTTTTCATGTTATTAAACATTGGACCGGTTTGTTTAATAATTGGAATAGCTTGATTTACAACGTTTAGGGTTTTTTGGGTATTCGTCAGAATGTTTCCTAAGGTAATTCCACTACCTTTTAGTTTAGAAAAAATTCCTCCAGCATTTGTACCACCTCTTAGAATGTTTCCTAAACCACCGTTTGCTCCTCTAAATAAATTAGGTGACATAGTTGCTCTTCCTAGTAAACTAGGTCCTCTTAAAGGAGTGGGATTTATATTATTATAAAATGGAGGAAAAGGATTATTACCGTACATTTTTACCACCTTCCTAAAATAATATATGTTTTTAAATAAAAAAAGTTAAAAAATATATAAAAATATGTTACAATATTAATAGTAGGGGACTGGGATGATAAAAAAAGGGGATGTCAATATGATATTAGATATTTTGTTGTGGCCTTTTTTGATGGTATACAAGGTAGAAAAATTGTTTTTTAATGGCTTGTGTAGTGTTTTTTCTGCTTTGAATAAGCCAATCGGTGGTAGTAAGAAAATAAGCGATGATGCTAAGCCTTTAGATTTTGAATCTTCTGATACTGTTAGACATAAAAAGAAAAAAAGATTTAATTATGTTGTTAAAGATATGTCTGGTAAGTCAGTTAGTGGTTATTTGGATGCTTATTCACAAATAGATGTACATTCATTTTTGTTAAGTCAAGGATATGAAGTATATAGTATTACCGAAGATAAGTTTTCTAGTAGATTAGGGCTTGCTCAACTTGGCAGTCTTCGTAAGATGAGAGCTAAGGATTTAATATTCTTTTTAACTCAGCTGTCAACTTATATAAAAGCGGGTATTCCATTGGTCGAATCGGTTAAGATATTGAGTCGTCAAACTAAAAATAAAAATGAAAAAAGGGTATATCAAAAAATTGTTTATGAACTTAATTCTGGGGTTAATTTTAGTGAAGCTTTAGTAAGACAGGATAAGGTTTTTCCTAAGTTACTTATTAATATGATTAAAACGGCTGAAATGACAGGACAGCTTACTGATACTTTGGATGATATGGCTGAATATTATAAAACAATCGAAAGCAATAGAAAGCAAGTAGTGTCTGCGATGACTTATCCTAGTGTAATTTTTGTAATTGCTATTGCGGTAGTAACTTTTATGATTTTGTATGTTGTACCACAGTTTGTTGGTATTTATGCTCAAGCAGGGGCTGATTTGCCTACTATTACTAAATTTTTAATTAATTTTAGTGATTTTGTCGATAAAAACATTATAACTATATTTTTATCTTTGGTGGCAATTATAGTGATACTTATTGTTTTATATAAAAATGTTACTGGAATAAGGTATGGAATACAATGGTTGCTTATGCATATTCCAGTTATTAAATCGGTAATTATGTATAATGAAGTTGTGATGTTTACTAAAACATTTGCTTCTTTGATCAATCATGATGTTTTTATTACTGATAGTATGGAGATACTTGGTAGAGTTACTAATAATGAGATATATAAGATGTTACTTAGGGATGCTTTGTCCAATTTGGCATCTGGTAAGAATATGTCTTTGGCGTTTAAAGGCCATTGGGCTTTTCCTTCTACAGCTTATGAGATGCTAGTTACTGGCGAGAGAACTGGTAGAATGGGTGAGATGATGGAGAAAGTGTCAGCTTTTTATCAGGAAGAACAAAAGACTTTGGTGACACAACTTAAGAGTTTAATCGAGCCAATTATGATTGTTTTTCTAGCTTTAATTGTTGGAGTTATTGTTTTGTCAATAGTAATTCCTATGTTTGATATGTATACACAAATTGGAGCTTAGTATGGAAAAGAGGTAATTTATGAATACTTTTTGGATAATTCTTTTCTTTATTGTTGGTACTATTTTTGGCTCTTTTTTCAATGTTGTAGCCGATAGATTATCTAATGGAAAATCAATAATAACACCAGCATCACATTGTGATAAATGTAATACGAAGTTAAAATGGTACGAGCTTATACCAATAGTTTCATATATTTGTCAAGGAGGTAAGTGTAGGCATTGTAAAAGTAAGATAGGTAGTAATCATTTAATTATCGAACTTGTTACAGGTGTTTTATTTGCTTCTTGTTACAATGAGTTTGCTTTTAGTTCAAAATTAGTTATAGCTTTAATATTTGTATCTACTTTAATAATTGTTATAGTTAGTGATATTGAATACATGATAATTTTAGATGAAGTTTTATTTGTAGGAATTGTATCGATTATCGTCTATGAATTTTTAGCTTTGGGTGTTTCTACCACTATTAATAATATTTTTTATGGAATATGTGCATTTATGACGATGTATGCTTTAAAATTGTTAGGAGATTTTATCTTTTCTAAGGAATCGCTTGGTGGTGGCGATATTAAGTTAATGTTCTTATTCGGTTTGGTATTAGGGTATGATATGGCTATCGTTTGTATTTTTTTAGGTACATTTTTAGCTTTTCCAATTTCTATATATGTTCTTATCAAAAGAAAAGATAATATTATACCTTTTGGACCATTTCTTAGTATTGCTGCAATACTTATTTTGATTACTAAACTTAATTTAGATAAAATAATTTCTTTTATAGCAAAATAATATTTCTGTTCATATAATATTAGTGGTGATGGTATGAACAAAAGGCAATTAAAAAAAATACTAACAGTATTAGGAGGAGTTGTTAGTATTCTTTTTTTAGCTCTTTTAGTGAATAATTATTTTAATATTTATTTATTTTTAGGTAGTATTTTTTTAAATTGTTGTAATGTTGGTATTAAAAATAATAAAAGGGAAAATAATAATGTTAGTGAATATTCAAATAGAAGTTGTAATAAGAATGCTGTTGTTACTTATAGTTCGTATGTTAATTGTAATAAATTTAGTAAAACAAAGGTTAGAGTTAGAAGAAAGGATTAGTTTTGTAAAAAGTTATCAATAATTAACAGGCATTCTTTGAAATTAGTAATAAAAGGAAAGTGGTGGGCTTTTTTGATAATTACTAAGCCACTATTTTTAATTTTTTCTTCCATTATTTTAGCTTCTTCAATTTTGGTGTCTTGGTCGTATTCGCCCCAAATTAGGAGAGTTGGTATTTTAATTTGGGATAGGTTATTAGTATAATCTTCATTTACTATTTGGATTAAAATGTCTTTCATTATTCCCTTTGCTTCATTATAATCTTTGGAACCATATTGTTTTTTTAAATCATCTAGTAAATATTCTTGTTTTTCTCCTTTATATAGGAATGTTATCATTTTTTTTAGTATTTTATAACGATAATTTTTCATTTTTGCAAAAAAATTCTTTTTTCTTTTTATACCTGATGAATCAATTAAAATGGCACTTTTTACTTCTATATCGGTAGTGGTAATTAGGTCGATTATAGTTTTTCCTCCAAAGGAATGACCGATTAAAGTGGGATTAGTTATATTAAGTTTTTGAATAAATTTATATATAATTAAGGCATAATCATGGGTGGTAAAAACTGATGTTGGAATACTGCTTTCACCGAAACCTGGTAAGTCTAATGAATAAATATTGTAAGACTTTGATAGTTCATTTATTAAGTTGTTAAAATATTTGTAACTAGCGTTCCAACCGGGAATTAAAATAACGTTTTTCCCTTTTCCTTTGTTAATATAGCTTATATTCAAATTATCAATAGTCATTTGCATATTATCACCTAGAAAAATATATGTTTAAATTTTTTTAAATATGTTGACAATTAATGATTTTTAAGATAAAATTGTTATGTGCTTACGGAGTAGTACTCAAGAGGCTGAAGAGGCGCCCCTGCTAAGGGTGTAGGCTGGGAAACTGGCGCGAAGGTTCAAATCCTTTCTACTCCGCCATATAAAAAAATAAAGTTTCTGTTAAATCAGAACTTTTTTTTGTGATATGATGGTCAAAAGTAAATTGGTAAGGTGTTATGTATAAAAAATATATTTTATAATTTAAATTATGTTATTGATATAAAAACTATGTTATAATTAGCTTAGTATAAAGGAGGAATAATGAATGGAAAATAAAATATGTCAAAGTTGTGGTATGCCTATTACTTCAAATGAACAATTAGGTATAAATAAAGATGGAAGTGTCAATGATGATTATTGTAAGTATTGTTATTCTAATGGTGAATTTATAGATAAAGTTACAATGGATGAATATATAGATATGTGTTCTAAATATGGTTTTCAAGCAGGAATGACTAATGAACAGATGAAAGAACACTGTAAAAAATTGTTTCCAACTTTAAAAAGATGGAAAGTTAATTAAATTATATACCTTGATAATTCAAGGGTTTTTGTTTGAATAATTTATTTACAAAATATATGTTTTATTATACAATAGATTTAATTTGTTGGAGGGATTATATATGGGTGAATTTATAGTTTTATTTTCTTGTTCTTTTGTTTTGAAAGTTTCTTTGGATTTGTTTTTTGATTTGCTTATGATGAGAGATGCTGCTAAATTGGGTTATAAATTTAAGCTTGATGGAATAACAGATGAATGTATGGAGGATGATGAAAATAAAAAGAGTAATTCATCTTTAAAATTAGATAAATTAATTTCTCTTATTCCAATAGTTAATGCATTTATTTCTTTAATGAATGGGGTTAAATATATGGCTAATAAAGAATCGTATTTGAGGACTTTTTTAAAACTTGATGCTTTGGAAAACTTAAATGTGTTAGAAGATGATGTTTTTTTAGAAAAACCTACTATGGTAACTGCTTATAAGATAAATAAAGACATGTTAGAAATTCCTTTTTGTAGATATAAGGAAACGGGAAGAATATATTATTATATTGATGCTAATGATATATGTTATATAATAAAGGTAGAAAATGAAGCTAGGGAACTTACTTTATTTGAACAAAGGGAATATGTTATTAATGATATAAAGAAGAATATGCCAGTTGATGTAAAAAGAAGAGTAAAAAAAAGATAGTTTTTAATATTTTTAACTATCTTTTTTAGTGTTTATTCGATAAAAGTTAATAGATGGTCTATTAAAAAGTCGGAGATTTAAGTCAGTATTACCAATTCCACTTGATATATATAATTCTGTATTGTTGATTGTGTAATAATTTTTATAGTATTTTTTAGATCCATTTGGAGTATATAAAGCTCCTATAATAGGAATTCTTACTTGACCGTTATGTGAGTGACCGGATAATATAAGATCAACTTCTTGTTCTTTTAGAATATTAGTACTGTAATCTGGTTCATGAACTAATACAATGCTATAGGTATCATTATTTTCTTTTAGGTAACTAGTAGTGGACTTGATATCTGGGTTACCTAAAAGGGTATCATCTATTCCTCCTAGATATATTTTGTCTTTTTCTTTATTGATGATTATATCGTATTGGTTATTTAATAAAGTAAAGTTGCTATTTTTATATATTTTTTCTATTTTGCTTTTATTTTCTTCGTAATCGTGATTACCCATTATGGTATATTTGCCGTATTTGGCAGAGATACTTTTTAATTGTTTGCTTATAGTTTCTACTATTTTATCATCTGTTTTTAGTGATTTATCAAGTAAATCGCCGGTGAATATAACAATATCTGGATTAATAAGATTTATTTCATCAACTATTTGTTTTAATCTTTTACTGGTAATAACACTACCGTAATGTAAGTCAGAAAAGTGAACTATTTTAAGACCGTTATAGGAATAGGGAAGTTTATCTGAGTAAATAGTATATTCTTTGGTAATTAGACCAGATGTGGCGATAAATCTTGCATATATTATTATGAGAATTATAGAAATTAAAATAATAATTATTGTTTTTATTTTTTTCATTATAAAACACTCCCTATTAAATATACAACTATGGCTAAGGTATTATGGAGCATATGCATTGATATACTTGAGAAGATATTGTTTGTTTTTACATATAAAGAGGCAAAGGTAAATCCTAAGGCACAATAGGGGATTAGATGAAGCAATGAGGAGATAGAATCAAGTGAAGAAATGACGTGGAGAGAGCCAAAGATGAAGCCACTGATAAAGATATATAAGTATTTTGATTTAAATACTTCTCTAAAACCAAGACGAAAGATTAATTCTTCTGTAAATGGGGCGTATAATACCACTGAGAATATCATATACATTGGGTAGTTATCTATTAATGATCTAACGGCTTCTTCATTGTTTGCTAGTCCGGCATTTGTAAATGCTATAATTATCAAGTTACTTACAATCATAACTATAAAACCAATTAGCCAATATTTAAATGAAGTTTCGATGTTATTAGCAAAATTTTTGTTAAAAAAGCTTTTAAAATCTTCAATAATTTTTTTCTTGTAAGCAAAAAAGATAATGATAAGGAAAGTTATATCCGAAGTAAGCATTAATATTACTTTATTACTTTTATCAATTTTTTCTAAATCAATATCAAAAATTGAAAAAAGAATAGAGGAAAAAGTTAGTAATAAAAACGCTAATGATAAGGTTTTTAATAAAGTTAGTAATTCTTTTTTTATGTTTTTTTGTTTCATTTTATCACACACCTACATTTTATAGTATATCAAAAAAAGTGAGAAAGCGCTATAACAAGTTAAAAAATAAAGTTAAAAATGTTTTAGTAAAATAAATATTTTTTTTTGTAAAATTATAAAAAAACTATTTACAAATACCATTCTTGATAGTAAAATAGTGGTATACAGTGGTTGCAAATGGAAGAAAGTGGGGGATAAACGATGCTGATTGGTGAATTTCATCATAATATCGATGATAAGAATAGATTAATTATTCCAGCGAAATTCCGCGATGAGATTGGCGATAAGTTCGTTTTAACCAGAGGATTAGATGGATGTTTATTTATTTATTCTTTAAGCAATTGGGAAAAAATCGTTGATAAACTTAAAAATCTTCCATTTACTAAAAAAGATGCTAGAACATTTATGAGATTTTTCTTATCGGGCGCCACTATTTGTGAATTTGATAAGCAAGGGAGAATCAATATTAATACTTCTTTAATAGAATATGCAAAAATAAAAAAAGAATGTGCGATTATAGGGGTTAATGATCGCCTAGAAATTTGGGCTTTAGAAGACTTTAACAACTTAATGGATGACAATAAAGATAATTTATCAGATATTGCTGAGAATTTATTTAGTATGGATTTTGAGATGTAATTATGCATAAGAGTGTTTTATTAAACGAAGTAATTGCTAATATGAATATTAAAGAAGATGGTATTTATGTTGATGCTACTCTAGGCTTTGGGGGTCATTCTTCTTCTATTTTAAAAGAAATTAAAAAGGGGTTTCTTTTCGCCTTTGATCAAGATGAGGAAGCTATATCTAGTTCTTATGAGAGATTAAGTAAATCTTATGATAATTTTCTTATTATTAAAGATAATTTTGTTAATATGCGTAAGCGTTTGATGGAACAGAATGTAAGCTGTGTTGATGGAATACTTTTTGATTTGGGGGTATCTAGTCCACAGTTAGATGAAGCTTATAGAGGATTTAGTTATCATAATGATGCTAGGTTGGATATGAGGATGGATCGCAATAACAAACTTAGTGCGTATGAGGTAGTTAATGATTATGATGAAGATGATTTGGCTAGAATTATTTATAATTATGGTGAAGAAAAGTATGCTAAGAGTATAGCAAGAAATATTGTTAAATATAGAAAAAATAAGGATATTGAAACAACTTTGGAACTTGTTGATATTATTAAAAGTAGTATGCCTTATAAGGCGATGAGGGATACGCATCCTGCTAAGAGAACTTTTCAAGCTATTAGAATAGAAGTAAATGATGAGCTTAATGTTTTAAAAAGTGCTTTGGAACAAGCTTTGGATTTACTTAAGGTAAATGGTAGGATATGTGTTATTACCTTTCATTCGTTAGAGGATAGGATAGTTGCTAATACGTTTAAAAGATATAGTGAAGTAGATAGCAATGTGGCTAATTTACCATATATACCAGAAGAATATTTGCCTAAATTTAAAGTGGTTGGCAAGTTTACTCCTAGTAAGGAAGAGATAAGTGAGAATAATAGGGCTAGGAGTGCTAAACTTAGGGTGATAGAAAGAATTAGGTGACAATAATGAAAAAGAATAAAAAGAAAAAGATGTTTACTAAGGTGGAGAGATTTTTATATAAGTTTAGTTTGATGATTATTGTTTTTTTGGTGATTGGAACTATTTTTGGTCAAACAATGTTATCTAAAGTTAATTATGAAGTGGAAAAATTAAAAAATAATTTAGATGAACAAAAAGAAACTAATCAAAGTTTAGTTATGGTTATTAATGAGATGATTTCTTTAGAAAATATTCAAACTATTGCCGAATCAATGGGGTTGGCTTATAATAATGATAATATAAAAACAATTACGGAATAGAGGGATATGATGAGCAAAAAGATAAATACAAATAAGATAAAGAGTAACAAGGTTTTATTTGTTTTTGTCTTTTTTTTGTTTGGGATATTTATATTAAGGCTTATATATTTATGTACTTTTAATTATAAAGTCGGTAATATTACTATTAAAGATTTTATTACTAATAGGAATATAAAAGAAGAATTAATTTTACCTGAACGTGGTAGTATATATGATAGTAAGGGAAATGTTTTAGCACAGGATGTAGCTAGTTATACGGTTATTGCATATTTAAGTGAATCTAGAAGTGAGAATAGTAAAGTACCTTTGCATGTGGTCGATAAGGAAAAGACAGCATCGTTGCTCGCTCCTTTAATTAATATGGAATATGAAGATGTTTTGGCACTTTTAAATAAGAAAAATGTATATCAAGTAGAACTTGGGCCGGGAGGAAGAAATTTAAGTCAATTGGAAATGGAAAACATTAAGAAATTGGAACTTCCTGGAATAGATTTTATAAAGAGTACGAAAAGATATTATCCAAATGGTGATTTTGCATCTTATACTTTGGGTTATACGGTTAAAAAAACTGATGATGATAATAATGAGTGGATCGTTGGTGAACTTGGAATAGAAGGATATTACAATGATATATTGACTGGTAAAGAAGGATATATCTCTTATGAGAAAGATAAAAATGGTTACAAGATACCTAATGGGAGAGAATATATTGAAGAGGCTTCTGATGGAGCGGATATTTATTTAACTATCGATAATAATATTCAGTTATTTGTAGAGAATGCTGTTAAGGAAGCTTCTTTAAAGGGTGAGGATGAATGGCTTTTTATGATGGTGGTCGATGCTAAGACAGGGGCTATTTTAGGTAATTCTTCTACACCGTCGTTTGATCCTAATTTAAGGAATTTAACTTCTTATTTAAATCCCTTTGTTTCTTATGCTTATGAACCTGGGTCTACGATGAAGACGTTTACGTATATGTGTGCGATCGATAAGGGAACTTATGATGGGGCTGAAACTTATGTTTCTGGTTCTTATAAATATGTAGACCAAATTGATAAGACAAAGGTAAGTATTATTAATGACTGGAATAAAAAAGGATGGGGAACAATAAGTTATGATTATGGTTTTGCTATGAGCTCTAATATTGGAATTGTTAATATGCTTCAAAATTTTATTACTAAAAAAGACTTAAGAGAATGTTTGGAAAGATATGGATTTGGTAAAACTACTGGTTTTACTATGAATAAGGAATTAAAGGGAAATATTGATTTTACTTATGATATAGAGGCTGCTACTGCTGGATATGGTCAAGGTATTACGGTAACACCAATACAATTTGTACAAGCTTTAACCAGTATTGCCAATAGTGGAGAGATGTTAAAACCTTATATTGTTTCTAAAATTGTAGATAGTAATACGAAAGAAGTTATTTTGGAAAATAAAAAAGAGGTTGTATCAAAAGTTGCTAGTGCTAGTACTATTGAACAGATAAAAGATTTACTTCATAGTGTAATTTGTAATGATTCTTCTTTATGTACAGGTTCATCTTATTATTTAAGTGATTATAATGTAATAGGTAAGACTGGTACTGCTCAAATATATAACTATAAATTAGGTAAATATACTGATGATTGGATTTATTCTTTTGCAGGAATGTTTCCTTATGAAGATCCAGAGATTATTATTTATGCAGCTTCACAAAAACCAAATAGTAATCGTTATTTAGCTAATGCTGTTAAAACGGTTATTACTAATGTAGCTAAGTATATGGATATATCTGCTAATAACAATAATATTAAAAAAAGTTATGTTCTTGATAATTATATAAATAAAAATAAAGATGATGTAATAAAAGGACTTTCTAAGATGGATTTAGATATAATGGTAATCGGGGATGGAAATAAAATAATTAATCAATATCCTCTTGGTAATAATATGGTTTATAGTAATGATAAGGTATTTCTACTAACTGATAGTTATACTAAGAAGATGCCTAATTTAATTGGATATTCTTATAAAGAAGCCAGTAATTTATTAAATTTAATTGGAATTTCCTTTAATGCTTCAGGTAATGGTTATGTTTATTTTCAAAGTATTAATGAGGGTACTTTAGTAATCGATGAACAAATTTTGACAATAAATTTAAAAGGAAAGTATGATAGTTAGTAATTAGTTAATAATAATTGTAGGTGATAATATTTGAAAAAATATACATATACAATTATTTTTATTTTGTTTAATTTAGCTTTTGTTTATTCTTTTTTAAGTCGTGGTGATGAAGATGATATACCGGTATTTTT
>OMCO01000318.1_pt1 | contig 17440 bp, 15 predicted proteins | sample 1645031 | NCBI WGS metagenome assembly OMCO01 (sample SAMEA103958146, study PRJEB25191) | human gut metagenome
CTCGCGGCGGCCGGGGCTGCGGGGTGCGCGGGCCTCGCCGACGGAGTACGGCGGGAAATTGTAGTGATGGATGTAGCGCTTGGTCTGCTCGTCGGTCAGGTCATCCATGAGCTGGTTGTCCTTGGTGCCGCCCAGGGTGCAGGTGGTCAGCACCTGGGTCTGGCCGCGGGTGAACATACCGGAGCCATGCACACGGGGCAGGATGCCGACTTCTGCGGCCAGCGGGCGGATCTCGTTGATGCCGCGGCCATCCACGCGCTTGCCCTCGTCCAGCAGCCAGCGGCGGACGACGTACTTCTGCATCTTGTAGCTGACGAGGTCGAGGTCGGCCTCGGTCAGGTCGGGGTACTCTTCAGCGATCTTGTCCATGATGGGCAGCAGGGCGGCATCACGCACATTCTTGTCGTCGGTATCCATAGCGGCCTTGAAGTCGTCGAGATACTTCTCCTTGATGGCGTGGAACACGTCCATATCGAGGCCCACGACCTGGAAATCGATCTTCGGCTTGCCGCGCTCGGCCACGATCTTGTTGATGAACTCGATGATCTTCTTGATCTCCACGTGAGCGACCTTGATGGCGTTCAGCATGGTGTCCTCATCGACCTCATTGGCACCGGCCTCGATCATGACGATCTTGTCCATGGTGGCGGCGACGGTCAGGGCCAGGTCGCTCTTCTTGCGCTGCTCCTGGGTGGGGTTCAGGACGATCTCGCCGTCCACCAGACCCACCTGCACGCCGCCGATGGGGCCGTTCCAGGGGATCTCGGACACAGCGGTGACCAGAGAAGCGCCGATCATGCCGGCGATCTCAGGGCTGCAGTCGGGGTCAAGGCTCATGACGGTCATGGTGATGCAGACGTCGTTGCGCATCTCCTTCGGGAACAGCGGGCGCATGGGACGGTCCACGACGCGGCTGGTCAGGATGGCGCGCTCGCCGGGGCGGCCCTCACGGCGCATGAAGCTGCCGGGGATGCGGCCTGCGGCGTAGAGCTTTTCCTCGTACTCCACGTTCAGGGGGAAGAAATCGACGCCCTCGCGGGGCTTGGGGCTCATGACCACGTTGCACATCACGCAGGTCTCGCCGTAGCGGATGAGGGCGCTTGCGTTGGACAAGCCGCACATCTTGCCCATCTCCACCTTGAAGGGGCGGCCTGCCAGCGTAGTCTCGTAAACTTTGAAGTTGTCAAAGTTTTCTTTGCGGGAACCAAATTCGATTGCCATTTGGTTTGCCTCCTTATGTCCGTTTGATATTCCAAAAGGCTGCCCGCCGCGCATCATAGCAATAAATCCAGCGTCCGTGCCGCTTCACACAGGCGTTCGATTTACTGCTGCAACACGCAGCAGCGGCCTATTTGTTCCAGTGCCTGGGATACAAGGGAAAATCCAACATAAAAGAGCAAAGGGCAGGCACCATTTGCGGTACCTGCCCTCTGTTTTCTATTACTTACGCAGACCCAGAGTTGCGATCAGAGCACGGTAACGCTCGATGTCCTTCTTCTGGAGGTAGGCCAGCAGATTGCGGCGGCGGCCAACCATCTTCATCAGACCACGGCGGCTGTGGTGATCGTTAGGGTTCTTCTTCAGGTGCTCGTTCAGCTCGTTGATGTGAGCGGTCAGCAGAGCGACCTGGACTTCGGGAGAGCCAGTGTCCTTCTCGGTCAGAGCGACTTTGGCCATAACTTCCTGCTTGTTCATAGTAACAGTACCTCTTTATAAAATTTTTATTTGCCAGCGACACAGCAGCGGGAAAACGGTACTCCCGAGTGGGCATACTCCCAGCCCCGTATCGCGGTAACAGGGCTAGTATAACAGAAACCAACGTAAAAAGCAAGAAAAATTTTTACAGATCCGCAAAAATGAGGATGTTGTTTTCCTGTCAAATCATGTTATAATCTGTCTATTGTAATAAAGAGGTAGATCAAATGACACATTGCTTTTCCCGCCGCAGCTTCCTCAAAGGAAGCGCAGCCGCCGCAGCGGCCCTCACCAGCCCGCTCCTCCCGGCTGATGCAGCTTTTTCTGAAACCGAAAACGGCCTGTTCTCCCCTGTCTCTGTTCTCTGCCAGACCCAGTACGGCCCGGTGAAGGGCAGAGAGGGCGAAAACGGTCTGCTCTGCTGGTACGGCATCCCCTACGGTGCCGCGCTCACGGGTGAAAGCCGCTGGACAGCGCCGCAGGAGCCCGCCCGCTGGCTCACTGTGCGGGACTGCACCAGCCCCGCCCCGGCGGCGTACCAGTACACCACTTTCCCCCTCGGCACCGAGGACTGCCTGACACTGGACATTTATTCCTCCGCCGAGGCCAAAAAGCGGCCCGTCCTCGTCTATCTGCACGGCAGCGCCGCCACAGGCTCATCTCTCGAGCTGCCCGGCAGCGAACTCGTGCGGGACGCGGGCTGCGTCTTTGTCGCGCTCAACTACCGACTGGGGCTGTTCGGGTGGAACTGCCTGCCCACTCTTACTTCCGGCTCCGACGCCGCCGGCAATTTCGCCCTGCTGGACATCGCCCGGGCGCTGGACTGGGTGAAGGAAAATATCCACCGCTTCGGCGGCGACGCCGACAACATCACCCTCTGCGGCTTCTCTGACGGCGGGCGGATGGTAGCAGCCCTTGCGGGCAGCCCGCTCTTCCGCGAACGCTTCCAAAAAGCCGTCGCCATCTCCGGCGGGCTGTCCCTCGCCGACCCGGACGCCGCCGCCCAGAAGCTGGCTGAAAATTTCGCACCGCTGGCCGTGGAAGACGGGCGGTTCGCTGACACGGCTTCCGCCGCCGAATGGCTGCTGACGCCGGGGGCGGACGTCCGGGAATGGCTCTGCGGCCTCGAACCGGCCCGCATTGCGGCCCTCGGCAAACCAACCATCCTCTACGCAGACGATGTGGTGCTCTCACGGGACGCCCGGAGTGCTGTCCCTCTCCTGCTGCTCAGCAGTGCCACCGAATTCAGCGGCTTTGTCCGGGACGACCTGCGGCCCGCTTCCAGCGCGGCCCGGGCCTATGCCGTAAAATACGGCTCAGCCCTCTGCCGCTGGAGCAGCACCGAAGCCGTCGCCGAAGCGCTGGGCGGCAGTGCTCCGGTCTGGCTTGGCCTCATCGACTACGGCGGAGCCGACAGTCAGACGGCTATCCCGGGCCTCGGCTCCTTCCACGGCCTGCCGCTGGCGCTCTTCTCGTCCGAAAGCAGCTATTCTGCCTGTGCTGATTTGTCTTCAGCAGGTGCGCAGGCCCTTTCGGCCCGGCTGAAGCAGGCGCTTGCTGGCTTCATGACCAGCGGTTCCCCGGGCTGGGACGCCTGGACGCCGCAAGACCGCGACGCCCTCCACTTCGATGCCGACAGCGAAACAGCCTGCATCACCCTCAACTCCTACCCGGATACCCAGGAAAGTATCCGCGCCGCCATGGCCGCAGACACGTCCCTTTCCGCCGCCGAAAAGGAAACGGTGGAGCACCTCTATTTTTCCGGTCTCTCTTTCTGACGAAGCAAAAACGCACCTCACCGATTGCTTTCATCGGTGAGGTGCGTTCTTGTTTTATTCAGCGGCTGATGCCGCCCACAGCCTTTTTGATCTCGGCTTTGTTCTGATACATCGCAGCATCGGCCTCCATGAACAGCTCGTCCGCCGTCATGGTGCGGCCTGCCTGCATGGCATAGCCCACTGCGATGGAGACGGGATACTCTTCCTTCGCATCCCACTCCGCGCACAGCCGCCGGAGCGTTTCGACTGCTGCCTTCACAGCGTCCTCATCCGTCGCAGCCGCAATGACCGCGAACTCATCGCCGCCGATGCGGAAGCAGTCCTCGGCCCGGTAAAAGGCCTCCCGGATGCAGCGGGCTGCACAGCAGAGCAGTTCGTCACCGGCACGGTGGCCGTATTGGTCGTTGGTCTGCTTGAGCCAGTTGACGTCCATAACGATGTAGGTCCAGTCCGTGCGCTCGGGCCAGCGGGACTTCATATACTTGAAGGCCGTATAGTTGAAAAGCCCGGTCAGCGAGTCGACGTAGGCCAGCTTCTTGTAGTTTTCCAGCTGGGCCTGTTCGTCGATGGCCTGCCGGATGCGGTGGAGCACGATGCGGCCCAGCATCACCAGAAATCCCAGCAGACCGGCGCAGTAGCACACGGCGTAAGTCCGGTCCCGGTAGCCGCTGTAGAAGGTCGCCAGCGCAAGCAGAGTACCCGCTGCCAGCGCGCCGAAAGCCAGCAGGATGTTCCTCACCTCGCCGCTGTGGTTCTTTTTATAGGAGACCATGAGGGTATGGAATGCTGCCAGAATGCTGGCAATGACGGTGATATGAATGGGCATGAGCAGCCACAACATAGGCTGTCCGGCCAGCAGCCAACCCGCAGCGTCTGCTGCCAGCAGTACCAGCGCAGCCATCTGCGGGAGGCGGATGAGCCAGCCATCATTCTTTACGGTGCAGCGGATGAATTCCAGCACGAAAGGCGCTGTGAGGCTGAAGGTGACCAGTGAGACGAACACGACGAGATTCGCCCTGTCCGTCACCAGTGCCAGCAGCTCGGAATCGGTCAGCGCCCAGATGCCGACGTCCAGCATCAGCCCGATCATCACCCGGGTCTGATGGCAGACCTCCGGAGTGAAGATGCTGCGCATCGTCACCATCAGAACGCCAAGCTCCACGGCGCAGAGGACGCAGAGCAGGAAGAACACCAGCGCGTAAAGGCTGCGCCTGAAATAATAGCTGCTCAGTTTCGTCTGGGTGGCCAGCACCGACTCGCTGCTCAGCATCGCGCTGAGGGCCGACGGCTCCGCACAGCGGAGTACCAGCGTCTTTCCGGCCGCGCCCTCCGGCAGAGCAGCAAAGAGCCGCATCTCTGCCGGGCCGCTGCCCGGGTCATAGGTATAGAACACCGTCTCCTGACCGTCCGCCGCCCGCAGCCCGAGGCTGAACTTCTGTTTCGTGCTGCGGATGCTCAGCATCAGGCTTTCCCCCATGCTTTCCGGAATGTCATACACGGCCTGCTGGTCTGTTTCCAGCGTCCAGCTGTCGTTCAGTTCCTGCAGACTGCCCTGCACCAGTGTGCGGTGGTGGTCTTCCTGAACACGGCAGGAGTCTGCCACCCCCAGAAGGACCAGCAGCGCCACCAGCCAGACCAGGATGCGCAGGCACCATTTCTGTTTTGTTTTTTTCATAAAGTTCACTCCGCAAAGTATTCCTGCGCACGCTGGGCTGCGTGGTCGATGCACTCGCGCAGCTCATCTAGCGTGTCGAACTTTTTGCTGGGGCTGAGGTAGGCGTGGAACTCCACCACCGGGTCGGTGCCGTAAAGGTCGCCGGTAAAGCCCGGGATGAAGGTCTCGCAGGTCACCTTGCTCTCGTCGCTGTTGACGGTGGGCCGGGTGCCAAGGCCGGTGGCCGAGGGGTACCACCTGTCTCCTATTCTGGTACGGGTGATATAGATGCCGTACCGGGGCAGCTGGAAGCCCTGCGGGTAGAGCTGATTGATGGTCGGCACGCCCAGCGTCCGGCCAAGGCCCTCCCCGTGATGCACTGTGAAGCGGATGGCGTAGGGCATCCCCAGCATGGCATTGGCCGCCGGGATGTCACCACCTTCCAGCGCGGTGCGGATGCGGGTGGAGGACACCGGCTTTTCCTCAAACTGTGCCATGGGCACCACCACCACTTCCACGCCCAGCGGAGCGCACAGCTTGCGCAGCAGCTCCGGCGTACCGGCGGCCTTGGCCCCGAAGGTGAAGTTCTCGCCGCAGAACAGCGCCCGGGCGTTGCAGTCCCGGATAATGCCCAGCACGAACTGCTCCGGCGTCATGGCCTTGATCTCCTCGAAATCGGGGCAGAGATAGTGCTCCACGCCGAGGCTGGCGATGAGGGCGTGCTTGTCCTCTGTGGAGAGCAGGCGCTTGCCCTTCATCTTGTTTTCGGTGGGCAGGCGGAAGGTGAACACCGCCGGTGCCGCGCCATGGGCCTTGGCCCACTCCACTGCGCCATTGATGACCGCGCGGTGGCCGATGTGGATGCCGTCAAAAAAGCCCATTGCCACAGCAGAGCCGTGGGCACCGCCCAGCGCAAGCGGCGCAAGCTGTGAATAGATCTGCATGAATGTTCTTTAATTCCTCTCTACAAAGAGTTTTTCGACCTTGAGCACGCCGCCGGTGATGTTCGCAAGACCCAGGAACTGGCCCTCGGCATTGCGGACACGGTAGCGGCCATCTGCCGCCGGGTAGCGGCTGGTGGGGCAGCCGTTGTACAGGTGCTGCTCCACCCTTGGCTCTACCACCAGCAGAGGCAGGCTCTCGAACACGCTCTCCACCGGCAGCATCAAAGCCTGCAGTGCCTCGGGGCCTGCGTCCTTTGCCGCCTGTATCTCTTCCAGCGTGTGGGCGTCGGCCTCGGTGTAGACACCCGCCGTCGTGCGGCGCAAGGCGCTCATGGTGCCTTTCTGGCCCATAGCGGCGGCAATGTCCTCCAACAGAGTGCGGATATACGTTCCCTTGGAGCAGCGGACGGTGAGGACGTATTCGTTCTCCACCGGGCTGCCTCCGTACCGGATGTCCAGTATCTCGATGGGACGGGCCTTCCGCTCCACCGTGACGCCCTCGCGGGCCAGCTTATAAAGGGGCTGGCCGTTGATCTTGACTGCCGAGTACATGGGCGGCGTCTGCATCTGGGGGCCGAGGAACCGGGGCAGAACAGCCAGCAGCTCCTTCTCCCCCGCCGTCACCGGGGCTGTTTCCAACACGGTGCCGGTGATGTCGCCGGTGTCGGTGCGCTGGCCCAGCCGCAGCACGGCGCGGTAAGCCTTGTCATGATCCAGCTGCAGGTCCACGGCCTTGCTGGCACCGCCGCAGAACACCGGCAGCACGCCGGTGGCCATGGGGTCCAGCGTGCCGCTGTGGCCCAGCTTGCGGGTGCCCAGCACGCCGCGCAGCTTTGCCACCACATCAAAGCTGGTCCAGTCCATGGGCTTGTCCACGATCAGGATGCCCTGCATTTATGCGTCCTCCTGCGGTGCGTCCAGCTCGGCTTCCACCTCGGCCAGGATCGCATTCTTGGCGTTTTCCAGGTTGCCCAGCAGCTCGCATCCGGCAGCGCGGTTGTGGCCGCCGCCGCCCAGACGCCGTGCGATGGCGCAGGCGTCCACGCCCTTGGCGGCGCGCACGCTGATGCGGTAGCTGCCGCCGGGCTGCTGACGGAGCAGCAGGCCCACTTTGACCCCCTCGATGCTGATGGGCAGGCTGGTCAGCTCTTCCAGGTCAGCCGGGTCCACGCCGCTCTGCTCTATCTCGTCCCGGGTCAGATACATCAGGGCGCAGCGGCCCTCAAGATGATATTCCAGATGGTTGCGGGCGATACGCTCCGCCTCCATCCGCTCCCGGGGTTTGGTGTCGAAGAGCAGGGTGTTCAGCTCCTCCACCTGCGCACCGGCCAGAATGAGCTTTGCAGCCACGAGGTGGGTGTTGGCAGTGGTGGAAGAGAACCGGAAGCAGCCGGTGTCAGTAGCGAGGCCGGTGTAGAGGCAGTTGGCGATGAGGGGGGTGATCTCCACGCCCATCTCGTTGATGACCTCATACAGAAGCTCTGCCGCTGCGGCCGCATTGCCGTCCAGCAGGGTGAAATCCGCATAGCCGCTGTTGCCCGTGTGGTGGTCGATGCAGAGATCGACGTGGCGGGTATACTGCGGCACACCGTTGTTTTCACCAAAGAGCTGCACGCTGGCAACATCCACGGCTACAACGGTCTTGGGCTCAAACTCGCCCCGGAACGGCACCGGTGCAGTAAAGCTGTAGCGGGAAGGCACTGCATCGGAGCAGAGGACAGCTGCCGTCTTGCCCAGCGCCTTGAGCGCGTGGCAGAGGGCGCTGCCGCAGCCGATGGTGTCGCCGTCCGGGTTTTTATGACACAGGACCAGAATGTTGTCCGCAGCACAGAGGCGCTCGGCCATCTGCTGCACATTGAGCTGTTCTGTCATTTGATGGATCCATCCTTTCCGCAGCGCTGGATTTATTCCTCAGTCTCGGCGGGCTGAGAGTCCTCAGCATCGCCGTTCACATTCAGCGTGCGGAGCAGCTCATTGATGTGGGCTGCATAGGCGGCACCGTCGTCCTCCACAAAGATGAAGCGGGGTGCCTTGCGGATGTGCATTTTCTTGCTCACTTCGGTGCGCACATGGCCTGCGGCACGGTTCAGTGCCTCGATGGCGGGCTTGGGGCCGTCCGCGCGGCCCATCACGCTCACATACACCTTGGCCACATCCAGGTCGGGGGTCACGTCCAGACGGGTGACGGTCAGCAGACCGCCCTCCAGCCGCGGGTCTTTCAGCCGTCCGATGATGGCGATGAGCTCACGCTTCATGTCCTGCGCCAGACGGCCCATATTTTTCTGAGACATAGTTTCTCCTCTAAAATAAACCTCTCCGTCATTGCTTCGCAATGCCACCTCTCCTATCGAGGAGAGGCCTTGGCATTTCGTAAAGCTTCACCTCTTCGCCAGAGGCTCCCCTCGGTAGGGGAGCTGGCTGCCGAAGGCAGACTGAGAGGTTATTCTCTTAGTCGCGGTATTCTTCCATCTTGAAGGCCTCGTAGACGTCGCCTTCCTTGACGTCGGCAAACTTTGCCAGAGTAACGCCGCACTCGTAGCCCTCGGCCACTTCCTTGGCGTCGTCCTTGAAGCGCTTCAGAGATGCGATCTCGTCCTCCGTGATGACGATGCCGTCACGGACGACACGCACCTTGCTGTCGCGGGTGATCTTGCCGCTGGTGACACGGCAGCCTGCGACGGTGCCGACGTTGGAGATCTTGTAGACCTGACGGACCTGCAGCTCGCCCAGAGACACCTCGCGGAACTTGGGAGCCAGCATACCCTTCATAGCGTCGGTGACGTCGTTGATGGCGTCATAGATGACGCGGTACATACGCATCTCGACCTTGGTGGCAGCGGCCTCTTCCTTCGCCACGTTGTCGGGGCGGACGTTGAAGCCGATGATAATGGCGTTGGATGCGTCGGCCAGGTCAACGTCGGACTTGCTGATGGCACCGACACCGGCGTGGATGACGCGGACGCGGACCTCGTCGTTGGAGATCTTCTCGAGGCTCTGCTTGACGGCCTCGGCGGAGCCCTGCACGTCAGCCTTAACGACGATGGCCAGCTCCTTCATATCGTTCTGAGCCATCTGGCTGAACAGGTTATCCAGAGTGACCTTCTGGAAGGAGGAGAACTGCTTCTCCTTGGCGGCAGCGATGCGCTGCTCGGCCAGCTCACGGGCCAGACGCTCGTCCTCGACGGCCTCGAACAGGTCGCCGGCCTCAGGCACAGCGGTCAGACCGGTGATCTCCACAGGAGTGGAGGGGCCGGCGTCGTTCAGCAGAATGCCCTTGTCGCTGCGCATGGTACGCACACGGCCAACGGCGGTACCGGCAATCAGACAGTCGCCCTTGTGCAGGGTACCGTTCTGAACCAGCAGGGTAGCAATGGTGCCCTGGCCCTTATCCAGGCGGGCTTCCACAACGGCACCCTTGGCACGGCGGTTGGGGTTGGCTTTCAGCTCCATGACCTCTGCTTCCAGAACAATGCGTTCCAGCAGGTCCTGGATGCCTGCGCCAGTAGCGGCAGACACGGGGATGCAGGCAGTTTCGCCGCCCCAGTCTTCGGGCACGATCTCGTACTTGGTCAGCTGTTCCTTCACGCGCTCCGGGTTAGCGGTCGGCTTATCCATCTTGTTGATGGCAACGATCAGCTTGACGTTGGCAGCCTTAGCGTGGTTGATGGACTCGATGGTCTGGGGCATGATGCCGTCATCGGCAGCAACGACCAGAACCGCGATATCGGTCATATCCGCGCCGCGGGCACGCATGGCGGTAAAGGCTTCGTGGCCCGGGGTATCCAGGAAGGTAACGGGGCTGCCGTTTACATTGACCTGGTAAGCGCCGATGGCCTGGGTAATGCCGCCGGCTTCGCCTGCGGTAACGTTAGTGGAACGGATGCGGTCCAGGATGGAAGTTTTGCCGTGGTCAACGTGGCCCATAACAACAACGACCGGCGGACGTTCGACCAGCTGATCGGCGCTGTCCTCTTCCTGGGTGAACAGGCGCTCTTCGATAGAAACATGAACTTCATGCTCCACCTTTGCGTGGAATTCCTCTGCGATCAGGGCGGCGGAATCAAAATCGATCACATCGGAAGCAGCGTGCATTTCGCCCATCTGCATGAACTTGGCAACAACCTTGGCCACGTTCTGCTTCAGGCGGGTAGCCAGCTCGCCAACGGTGATCTCATCGGGGATGGAGATCTTGAGCTGGGCGTTGCGGGCCTTTTCCAGCTGGATGCGCTGCAGGCGCTCGGCTTCGGTTTCACGGCGGCGGCCAAACTGCTGGCCGCGGCGGTTATTGCGGTTGTTGAACTTTTCTTTTTTGCCGGTGGGGGCGTTCTTGCGCTTGCTGGGCATATTGCGGCTGTCGGCCAGGTCATCATAGCGGGCGCTGAACTTATCCACGTTCACATCCACGGTGCGGGTATCCACAGACACCTGGGCGCGGTCAACCTTGACCTGCTCGGTGGCGACGGGCTCCTTGATGCCGGTCTCGCTGGCCAGCTCCTGCATGGTCACGCGCTTTTCGCTGCGCTTTTCGGCCTGCTTGTTATCATTGCGCTTATCATTGCGCTTTTCCTGCTGGACCGGTTTGGGCTGTGCTGCCTTGGGCTGCGCATTCTGGGCGGGCTTGGCCTGCTCCGCTTTCGGCTCTGCCTTGGGGGCTTCCGGCTGCTTGGGCTGGGGCTTAGCGGCCTCCGGCTTCGGCGCTTCTTTTTTCGCCTGGGGCTTTGCTTCGGGCTTTTTGGTCTCCTGCTTGACGGGCTGCGGCTCCTTGCCGGATGCCAGATACTCGCCCAGGTCCTTGACGGCGGTTTCGCGGGTCAGGGCTTCCAGCAGGGCGTTGACCTCGTTTTCTTCAAAGGTCGCGCCCGTCTTGCGGGTCTCGCCGGTCAGCTCCGCAAAAGTCTCAATAACCTTTTTGGTGCTGATGCCAAAATCTTTTGCAATATCCGTAACTTTGTATTTGAAATCAACCATTGGCTGAATCCTCCTTCACTTGCTTTTTGAGGTAGCCTGCACACAGGTGTGCAAGGTTTTCGTCCGTAACCGCAAATACGGCAGCAGGCTTTGGCGTAAGCATGCGCAGGTCCTCGCCTTTCAGCGGCATCACCGCGCAGGGGATCACCCCGCGGCAGGTATCCTGCATATGCTGCGTGGTGCGCTTGCTGGCGTCGCAGGCCAGCAGCACCAGGCATGCCTTGCCCCGCATCACAGCTTCTTCCACACGGTCATAGCCGTGCAGCAGCTTGCCGGCTTTGCGGCAAATTCCCAATGCACCCAACAATGGGTCCTTATCATTCGCCACGGGGCATCGCCTCCTTTACTGCCTGCTCGGCACAGGCCATCTCCTCGGTCAGGCGCTCAAACACCTCATCCGGCACCGGCACACCAAAGGCATGTTCCAGCCGCTTGGCCTTGCGTGCTTTGGCCAGGCACGCTGCCGACGGGCACAGGTATGCGCCGCGGCCGGAGCGCTTGCCGGTCAGATCCACGCTGACTTCACCTTCGGGGCTGCGCACAATGCGCACCAGTTCTTTTTTCGGTTTTTGGGTGTTGCACCCAACGCACCGGCGCACCGGCACCTTTTTTTGCGGTTTTTGTTGCAAATGGCTGACCTCTTTTCAGTCTCAGCGCCGCATTGCACGGCGTGTGCTCATTATTCCTTGCCGGTTTCCGGGGCGGTCTCGGCGGCGGGGGCTTCGGCCGGCTGCTCAGCCGGGGTTTCGTCCTCCTCGCCATAGTAGCCGGATTCCGGGCGGATGTCAATATTATAGCCGGTCAGGTGGGCGCACAGGCGCACATTCTGGCCCTTGTTGCCAATGGCAAGGCTCAGCTGGTGGTCAGGCACGGTCACGCGGCAGCTCTTGGTTTCGCCGGGCAGCAGCTCCACCTTGACAACCTTTGCCGGGGACAGAGCTGCGGAGATGAACTCGTTGATGTCCTCGCTCCAGCGGATGATATCGATCTTTTCGCCGCCCAGCTCTTCCACGATCTTTTCCACGCGGGAGCCATGGGCGCCGATGCAGGCACCGACGGGGTCAACATCAGGGTTCTTGCTCCACACAGCCATCTTGGTGCGGGCACCAGCCTCACGGGCAATGGCCTTGATCTCAACGGTGCCGTCATAGATTTCGGGCACTTCCAGCTCAAACATGCGCTTGACCAGGCCGGGATGGGTGCGGCTGATGGTCACGCGGGGGCCGCGCTCGGTTGCCAGAACATCGACCACATAAACCTGGACCATCTGGCCTTCGGTAAAGTGTTCGCCGGGCACCTGCTCGTTTTTGGGCAGAACAGCGCTGCCGCCCTTGCCGAGATCCAGCACGATGTTGCCGCGCTCTGCATCCACAGCGGTAACGGTGCCGGTGATGATCTCGTGTGCACGGGACTGCATCTCGCTGCACTGCAGGCTGCGCTCGCCTTCGCGCAGGCCCTGGCGGATCACATGCTTTGCGGTCTGGGCGGCAATACGGCCAAACTCTTTGGTCTTGAGGGGGGTAACAAGGCGCTGGCCCACTTTATAGGTCTTGCGGATCTTCTGGGCATCTTCCAGGCTGACCTGGGTGTGGGGGTTCTCAACTTCCTCCACAATGTCCTGCAAAAGGCTTGCGCGAAATGCGCCGATGTTGGGGTCGATATCCACAACGACATTATCGTCCTCGACCTCATAGTCCTTTTTGACAGCAATGACAATGGCGGCCTTGATCTTATCGATCAGGTAGTCTGCCGGCAGTCCGCGTTCCTTTTCCAGTGCGGCCAGTGCGTCAAAAAATTCGTTGTTATTCGTTGCCATGTTAGTCCTCCGTTCAATATCGCTCAAAACAAATCTTCATCGTCACACAGTTTTACATACCCTGCGGCTTTTACCGGGAAGGTATAATCCCCGTCATCGCTTTTCAGCGTCACCATGCCATCAGCGGAAAGCCCTTCCAGAATGCCCTCCGCATCGCGGCGGCCCTGTTCGTCCGGGCGGATCAGGTGGGCAGCGCATTTCTGGCCTTTCAGCTGTTCATAGTGTTCGGGGCGGGTCAGCCGGCGGCCCAGGCCGGGGCTGCCGACTTCAAGGTAGTAGCTCTGGTCAATGGGGTCAGCCTCGTCCAGAATCGGGTCGATGGCGCGGGAAACCGCCTCGCAGGTGTCCGTGTCCAGCGGCTCGTCGCGGTCGATCAGAACGCGCAGGAACCAGTCCGGGCCTTCTTTTTCAAAGCGGACATCCCACAGGCGCAGGCCGAAGCCTTCGACCGTGGGGCGGACAAGTGCTTCCACAACGGCTGCGGCACCGCCGGGCTGATGGTTTTTGCCTTTGGCCATAAAAAATCTCCCTATCATAAAAAGAAAGCGGACCTTTGACAGCCCACTTTCCATAAAATCATCATCGAACAATAAGAATATAGCATACCGCGGCAAAAAATGCAAGGGGTTTGGCTCATTTTGCGCGAAATTGTAACCAAAATATCCCTTTTGGCCGCCTTTTATGCGCCCGGCTCTTGACGGCGCAGCGTGCTTCCGGTATAATATCGTTATAAGATATCGTGTTACGATATTACGGTTTGCTGCCAAAGGAGGTGCTGCCCCATGCCGAAACAGGCGCTGGAGAGCCTGACGGAATCTATGTTTTACCTGTTGATGGCCTTGACCCAGGGTGAGCGCTGCGGCACTGAGATCACCGCATTTGCCGCCGAGATCACCGCCGGGCGGGTCAAGATTGGCCCGGCAACGCTGTATACCCTGCTGGGCAAGTTTGAAAAAGAAGGCCTGATTGCCGAAACGTCCGTTCTGGGCTGTAAGCGGTATTATCAGATCACCCCCGCAGGCAGAGCCGCCTATACAGCCGAGTGTACCCGGCTGCAGCTCTGCCTGCAAAACGCGGCCGCGGCGGCGCAGGGCGCTTTTGCCCCCGCCACCCTGCCGGGGAAGGAGCTTGACGACCATGACCAAAGCACGCTGCAACCCCCTTTGGCAGCCCATCCCCTGCCCACTGTCTGACATTGAGGGGCTGGAAAGCTGGCTGGGCGATATGGCCGCACAGGGGCTTGTGCCTGTAACAATCGGCCAGAACTTTGCCCGCTTCCGCTGCAGTCAGCCCAAAGCCGTGCGCTACCGGCTGAACGCCAAGCCTACGCCGGAAACATTTTTAGAATCTGCCCCCGGCACCCCGGATGGCGAGGAACGCGCCCTGGCGCAGGAATGCGGCTGGTATTATGTTACCGCCGTGGGAGACTTTTTCCTGTACGCCTGCGAGGATCGTGATGCGCCGGAGCTGAACACCGACCCGCAGGTACAGGCGCTCAGCCTGCGCTATGCCAAGCGGCAGGTATTCGCCCCCGCCGGGCTGCTGGCTTACTGGCTGGTAACGTTTTGGGCGCGGTACGCCATGGGCGTCTGGCACACGCCGGTGATCGACTTTGTGGAGCTGGGCTGGCTGAGCTTCTGCTATCTGGGGCTATTGGCCGCCGCGCTGGCCAGCGTGGTACATAACACCGTGCTGCTGTACCGGTTTTCTGCCCGGTTAACGCGCGGTGCGGAGCCGGAGCGGCACAAGGACTGGCGTAAGGGTGCCGGGCGGTATCTGGTTGGGCGGGTGCTGGCGGCGCTGCTGTTTGTGCTGACCATTGTGTGGACCTTTGCGGGTTCCGCCATGGAAAAGAGCCGGCACGGCAGCATTCCGCTGGAAGATTACACCGCTCCCCTGCCGTTTGCCACCCTGGACGATTACGCCGGGCAGCCCACCGCGCTGGATGCCGACGCCGCCCCCGCGGCCAGTTTTGTGCAGGTGCAGAGGTTGCCGCTGGCCCCGACCTTTATCAAATATGAAGCCCACGGCCAGGCCGGCGCGAATGGGCTGCGTGGTGCATTATATGTAGAGTATTACGAATGTATCACCCCGCAGCTGGCCCAGACGATGTACCGCGAAGGCAAAACCAACGGGTTGCACAACTTTCCCGAAACCGCCGCCGATGCTGCCAACGGTTTCATCTACTGCCGCACGCTGGTGGACGGCAATAAAGTGCTGCGGGTGCTGCTGTTCCAGTACCAGGAGGAACAGATTCCCTTGCAGGAGCTTGAAGCGATCTGCAAAAGCGGATTTGCTGCATCGGGTGAATCAACCTAAACCTGCTAAACCGGCAGAATTTCTTTATTTCTTCTCTATACAAAACACAAAACAAACAGCGCCGCCGCCCTACCTTGCTGCGTGGGGCAGCGGCGCTTTGCCGTTATAATTTTATGCTTTTTATGTTACGGCCGCGGCATCTGCTTTGCCGTATCAGAATGCCCATTCACCGTTGGTGAAGATGGTCACTTCTTTGCCGTCCTTGGTGGTGCCGATGACGTTGGTATCCGGCGCGCCGATCATGACATCCTCATGGATAGCGGAATCGTTCAGGCCCTTGGCCAGCAGCTCGGTGCGGTTCATCTTGCTGCCGCCCTTGATGTTGGTGGGATAGCCAGCGCCAAAGGCAATGTGGCAGGCGGCATTTTCATCAAACAAGGTGTTATAGAACAGCACGCCGCTCTGGTTGATGGGGCTGGATGCCGGAACCAGGGCGATTTCGCCAATGCGGCAGGCATTCTCGTCGGTGGAAAGCAGCTCAGCCAGCAGGCTGGCGTTCTTCTCCGCGCCATGCTCAACAACTTTGCCGTCCTTGAAGGTCACATGCCAGCCCTCAATCAGCTGGCCGTTGTACACATAGGGCTTGGTGCCGTACACAATGCCGTTTACCCGCTCACGGTGGGGTGCGCAGAACACTTCCTCGGTGGGCACGTTGGCGATAAAGTCGGTGCCGTTTTCCGCCTTGCTGGAAGCCCCCTCCCAGGTGGCATCATCTGCCAGACCAACGGTCAGGTCGGTGCCGTTGGAGCTGGTCATGTGGATATGGTCCAGGTTCCAGGCGTTCAGCTGGTCGCGGTGGCGGCGGCCTTCGGCCACATGGGCTTTCCAGGCGCTGACAGGGTCGCCGGTGGAAACGCGGCAGACATCAAAGATGAGCTGCCACAGCTTCTCAATGGCAGCATCCGTGTCCAGCTCGGGGAACATCTTCTTTGCCCATGGGGCGCTGGGCATGGCGGCAATGGACCACTGCACCCGGTCGTTCATGGTGTACTCGCGCCAGGGCTGCATGAAGGCGCGGTTGGCGCTGTTCACCCGGCTGATCTTGGCACCGTCCAGCCCGGCAAACAGTTCCGGGTCGTCCGCGATAAGATGCAGCACGCACACACCGCCCTCGCTCTCGGCGTAGTCCAGATAGCGGCGCAGCTGCCAGCCCTTGTGGTCGGTCAGGGCCTCTTCGCTGCCCAGCTCCATGCGGGCGCGGGCCACAGCGTCATCGCTCCAGTTCACCTGCACATCCCGCGCACCCGCCTCAAAGGCGCTGCGCACGCACAGCCGTGCCAGCGGGGCACCTTCCAGCGCACAGTTGATGATCAGCACCTGGCCCGGCTGGGGGTTGACCCCCACCCGGACGATGAAATCGGCATATTTCTTGAGAAGTTCGTCAAAGTTTTTCACAGCTAAACCCTCCTGTGGTGTAAAACATCTGCCCCCAGTATACCGCCCGGCGTGGGTTCTGTCCACCTCCCGGCGCAAAAAAAGCAGGCCGCCGGGGGCAGGTTTCCCCTTTGATTTTTTGTCTTGATTTTTGGCAGGGAATCCGGTATAATAAATAATGTTCTGAACATCAGCCGGTGTGTCGGAATGGCAGACGAGGGGGACTCAAAATCCGCTTCGTGATTTTTCGTGTCTGTGCGAGAAATTCACGAGCATTCGTTAAATTTTGAGAGTTTGTCGAAGCAGGATTTCTTACATTCCTCCTGAACATCCCTCCAATCTTCAGAAACCAGTACTAATGTCTCAAAATTGAATATAAGCCGATGTGGCGGAATGGCAGACGCAAACGACTCAAAATCGTTCGGGAAACCATGTGGGTTCGAGTCCCACCATCGGCACTTCATCATAAAACAGCTTAGAATCGTTGGATTTTGAGCTGTTTTTCTTTTTTGTTTAGAGGCTCTTATACTTTTGTGTTCTCCAGGAAAATACTGACGATTGCATTGGCAGAAGACACCTTGCTGGAGAAATCCAGATGGGTATAAATGTTGCTGGTTGTGCTGATGTCGCTATGGCGCAAGTCGTGGAAACGGATGCGCTTCATCTTGTGCGATACGAAGACCCGGATACATTGGCATGGATGTACGTTTCTCCGGTCATCGTCCTGCTCAGTGTCTGCGACCGTCAGCCGGAACGGGAAGCCGAAAGCCTTGCAAAGCTGGACGCCCATGTAAGACTGTTCTTCCGTACCTTTAACATTGAGGGAGGTGAAAAATGAATACAGCAGATGAAAAATGGATCTTGTGTCCTATTTGCGGCGCAAAGACGCAGT
>OMCO01000328.1_pt1 | contig 17271 bp, 14 predicted proteins | sample 1645031 | NCBI WGS metagenome assembly OMCO01 (sample SAMEA103958146, study PRJEB25191) | human gut metagenome
TCTCTCCTGGACGGAATCCGACCAGAGGAACTTGCACTCTCTGATATTGCTGACGAAGCCGTATTCTATGAGCACGGCGGGGCACTCCTCAATTCTCGTCACGCGGAACGGATACATATTCGTGCCGCGGTCTATCTTATTCAGAGTCGCCGAGCCTGCGCCGGAATATATGCTGCTCTTATAGGCGGAGACTATCCGCTTATGAACAGCTGACGCCAGCGGGAACGAATATGCCTGATAGTAATATGCCGTAGTGCCCATCGGGCTTGCGCTCTCGCTCGAGTCGCAGTGGACAGCGATAAACATGTCGGGGTTCTTCGTCCTGCCCATATTCGCACGAGCGTCGAGAGAAACATATGTGTCATTAGAGCGCGTCATAATAACTGTTGCGCCGCGGGCTTCGAGCTTCGCTTTTATCTTCTGGGCGAGGAGCAGGTTTATCTGCTTCTCGTATTTTTTGGAGCTGTTGGGGTTATATGCGCATATCGCGCCGGAATCGTTGCCGCCGTGACCCGCGTCTATCATAATGACACTGCCGCTGAGCGACGAAGCGGGCTTCGCCTTAATTTTGAGTGTGAGGCAGCCGTCCGAAGTATAGCCGACGGAATAGCCATAGAATCTGCCGGGAGTCCTGAGAGTCAGGCGCAAGGTCAGTGTTTTCGCCTTGCTGTCCGTTATCCACTGGGCGGCGGAGACTATCTTGCTGCCGGAGACATTGATTTTGCCGACAACATTGCCGGAATGGCTGAAGGTGATATCAACATATTTTCCGTTGAACGCCGTCACGGCATAGAGCGAGCCGCCCGAAGCCTGAGACGAAGGGATATATGACTGGTTCTTGACCGCGACATTGAACGGAACCTTCCAGGTGAAGCCGAATTTTATAGTAGTCGCGTCGGAGTTTGAAGTGCTCGAAACTACAGACACTTTGTTCTGCGGAAGATTATAGCCCTGAGCTATTAACTTCGTCTTGCTCGCAAGTATATTTCTGCCGCTGGCGAGGCGGTAATATTTGCTGCCGCCGTAAGTATATTCGCTCGAAATATAATCAAACGTTCCCGCCGGGAGCGGAGAGCTGTAGGGCACGCAGTCGTCAACTACATTCGCGGGCATCGTCTCGCAGAGCGAGGTTATCTCGCACATCTTCGATCTGCCCGCAACACCCGCATAGGCGTATGGCGTGAGCATCTTTGACGGGTCGAAATCGACATTGCCGCCCGTGCCACCGTCGGTAGTGTCGGACGGTTTATCGGTTGACGGATGCTCGGTGGTATCGGGCTGGGTCGGGGTCGGCTCGGGAGTCGGAATGACCGCGCTGACGCTGACGCTCGCGCCGCTCATTGTGGCGGAGAGTCCGTTGAAGCTTGCGTATACTTTTATTCTTCCGAGCGACTGCACTTTTGACGTGCTCGCGGGAATTGAAATCTTGCCGCTGTAGACGGCGAAATCCGAGTTTTCGTCGAGCTTTGTGCCGTTTTCGTCCTGAACGAAATTAGACTGCTGCTTGAGCTTCACTTTCGTGCCGCCGAGGCTCGCCGTAACATTCGAGCCCTTGAGCGCGGTCGCGGTGACGGTGATGCTGCTGCCGCCCGGCACCTCCATAGATTTTGTCGGGGTTATCGACTCGAGTATTTTTATTTCATATGTAACGGTATATTTATGAGTCTTGCCCTTATGTTCAAAGCTGAATTCGTTCTTTCCGACCTTGAGTTCGGACTCGAACGAGAAATCGCCGTTTGCTTCGCGTTTTACATCTTTGCCGTTGAGCTTCAAGGGGCTCAGCGGGCTGCTTGAGCCTGTAAAGGTTATTTTCGATTCGTTTGTGGTCTTTGTGCTGCCCTCAAAATTTCTGAGTTCAAAGTCCTTTTCAAGCTCTTCGCGGCTGCGCTCCGCGATATATTTGAGAATTGCCGAAGCGAGTGAATTATCCGACGAAAAAAACTCATAGTCATACATGACCGTTCCCACGCAGGAGTCGAGCGAATCGCAGGCATCGAGCTGTTCGGTTATCATCATCGCCTCATCCGTGCCGTCGGACGCAAAGAGATCTGCACGCACAGCCGCCGCGAAGCTCAGCCCGCTCCCGCGTGCGGAGTCGTTCACCTGTTCGAGCGAAGAGACATATTTTTCGCCCGCCGAGGACTTGTCCGTCGGGAAGCTTATAAGAAAATCCGCAAATCTTGAATCGAGCACGGCCGCGCAGTCCGCCGCGTTTGAAGCATCGACAAAGAGCGCCGCACTGACTTTTTTATTTTCGGAATGGAGAGTGCCGACAGCGTTCTTTCTCTGCTCGGCGGTCATATCGCCGGAGAACGCCACGCAGTCGAAGCTGCTTCCGAGCGAAGATAATTCGTCTTTTCCGAACTCGGTGCCGCCGTAAACAAGGCAGACATAAAGACCCTGCTCTTTCGCCTTTTCGGAGAGTGCTGAGAGGACATCTATTTTCCCGTCCGAGCAGGCAAAGCCGCTCTCTTCGGGGACTGCAATAAACACTGAATCAAAGCCCTTGTTTTTTATATTTTCCGCCGCTTTCGCTATTATATCGGAGTTTGTCTTTGTATCGAAAGAGGACGAAAGACCGAGCTTGTCCGTTCTGACGAAAATTGCGGAAAGCTTCGCGGGGCGCGAGGTGACGAATTGGACATCGCTGCCATCGTCGCCGGTAACTTCTGTCGTGCCCGGCTTTTTGCCGCCGAGGAACGACAGGATTTTATCTGTTCCGACTATGCCCGCGCTCACCGCCATGCTGACGAGCAGCAGGACAGCGACGGACATTACTATTACGGCATTTCTCTTTCCCTTCGTCATTTCATTTGCCCTCCGTCAGAAAAGTTTTCACCAAAAAGGATGTGATATCCCCAATTTATAATAAGACAGTATACATTATAACATATTTTCGAGATTTTGCATTTCTTTTTTTGCGTTTTCGTTGATTTTTCCGAACATATATGAATATGAAAAAAGCGCGAATCCGCAATAGGCATTTAGCGGACGGACGAAAGACAGCTGGCGGGCGATAATATCACTGTTCTCCGCCCACTCGGAGCTCCCCGACCGGGCATTTTTATCCTGAGTCCCGCATTTATAGGCGGCAAGACCCCAGATTATCCCGACGCGCCCGTCGGAGACAGAAGCCCAGCGTTTTGCTGTTTTTTCAAACGGCAGAGACTGATTTTCAAAGCCGAAATAGACCTGCGGGATAATATAATCGGCGTAACCCGGAGTGGAGAGCCACAGCTCGACATCCGCGAACAGAGCGTTTTCGTTGCCGTCGATATTGCCCGCAGGGCTTATCGAAAATATCTTGTCGCTGCCGTAGCTTTTAACGAGCGAATAAAGACCCGCCGCAAACGCACTGACGCTGTCACGCCGCCACTCGTTGAGTCCTTTATCCCCGCCGCCGGAGACATAAGCTTCATATTCCGCGCGGTCTATGCTCTCGTCGCGCGTGGGATAGAAATAGTCGTCGATATGTATGCCGTCGACCTCGTAGCCATCCAAAATTTCGCGCACGCCGTCATATATCAGCGCGTGGACATCGGTTGACGCGGGGTCGAAATATATTCCGTTTTTGAGCTGGATAACTGCATCCGTACCGATGAGCTTTTTCGCCGGGCTCCCCTGCGGCAGAGAGTCAATATTATCGGACGAGCTGACGCGAAACGGGTTTATCCACGCATGAATTTTGAGTCCGGCTCTGTGAGCGCATTCGACCATCACTTTCAGCGGATCGAAGCCCGGGTCACTCCCCTTGCAGGAATATTTTGACCACGGGAAAAGCTTCGACGGATAGACGGCATCGGCAAAGGCGCGGACATGGACAAAGACCGTGTTGAGCTTCATATCCGCGACATTATTAAACATCTCCTCCGCCCGCTCGCGGAATTTTTCTTCGCCCTGAGCTGCATCCGGCAGCTCGTAGCAGCTTATCCACACAGCGCGAATCTCATCAGGCTTCGGAGTGTAAACGGCGGAAGTTTCCGTTGTGCTATTGCTCGTCTGTTCCGGAAGTTTTGCGGGAATCCGGGCGCATGAGCAGAGTAGGCAAAAAAGAACAATGCAGGCAAAAAGGCGTTTCATTTTTTATTTCTCCTTTGTTTTTTGTCTGCTACATATCTATGCGTGTCCCGCATAAAAAAGTCAGAAGCCGCTGCAAAACACAGCGGCTTCAATAAAAAATATATCTTATTTTATATTCCCGTCAATGACATCGCGCAGGCTCACGCCGTCGAGATATTCGTTGATGACGCGCTCGAGTCCCTGCCAAAGCGGAAGGGTCAAACAATCCGCGCAGCGCGGGCACTCGTTGGACTTACTGTCAAGGCACGCCACGGGCGCAAGGCTGCCCTCGGTGAGGCGCAGTATATCGCCGACAGGGATATCCTCCGGCTCGCGCGCAAGGCGGTAGCCGCCCTGGAATCCGCGCGAAGTCTTCAAAATCCCGTCGCCCGTTAAGGCGGGCACAATCTGTTCGAGATATTTTTTCGATATATCCTGCCTTGCGGCAATATCCTTGAGAGCAACGAAGCCGTCGCCCTGATTTTCATACAAATCGATAAGCAGACGCATGGCATAGCGTCCCTTTGTGGAGATCTTCAATCAAATCACCTCTTTTTGGCGAGTATAGCACAAATTCCGCCGATTTTCAAGCAATCAGTCGATAACGACCTCTCTGTGCAGCTCGGACGAGTCATATATCGCCTGCATTATTTTGGAAGTTCCGATGGCGAGATCGATATCGGCGCGGTTATGCTCATGATTTATAACGCAGTCGACGAACGAATTTATTTCCGCTTCGTAGAAATTGTTCGTTCTGAACTTCGGCTCGCTGCGCATGAGCATGCCGTTCTTGACGGAATAAATAACAAAGCCCTCGCCGTATTCGAGCCTTATGCCCGCCTTGTCGCCGATGAAATCGATATATGTCTCATCCTCGCCGATGTTTTCCGCCCACGCGCCGTTGAAGGTTATGGTCGGGCCGTCGGTTCTGACGATGCCGGTAACGGAATCGTCAACATCGAAAACGCCGTCCTTGTCAGCGGTATTCTCAGCCCACATGTTCGTATAGACATAGTCTTTTATGTTCTTGCCGAGCTTGCAGAACGCCTCGCCCGATGCGGTCAGGGGCTTGGGCTCGCCGCAGCAATAGAGAATGAGGTCAAGATAATGGACGCCCCAGTCTATCAGCGCGCCGCCGCCGGACGCCGCCTTGCGGGTGAAGTCGCCGCCGATGCCGGGAATGGAGCGATTCGCGCGGAAGCTCGCATAGACATGGTAGACCTCGCCGAGCTCGCCTGCGTCTATAAGCTCCTTTATGTGATTGACCGCGTTGCCGAAGCGGTTGCACACGCCGATGCTGAGAATTCTGTCCGTCTCATGGGAGACTCGCTGCATCTCGATCGCCTCAGAGAGCACACGCGCGGCGGGCTTCTCGCTGAGAACATCCTTGCCCGCTCGCATGAAGTCTATCGCTATGACCGAGTGCAGGTCATTATGGGTGCAGACGGAAACCGAATCAAGCTCCGGGTCGTCAAGTATCTCGTGATAGTCATAGACCGCTTTTCCGCAGCCGTATTTTTCGACCGCAGCGTCCGCTCTCTCGGGGATAATATCGCAGAAATACTTTATCTCCGCCTTTTCGTTTTTCATATATGCGGGGATATGCGCAGAGTTCGCTATCGCGCCGCAGCCGATTATCGCAACCTTGATTTTTTCTGACACTGAAACTCCTCCGTTTCAAGTTTATTTATCTATACATAATAATACCAAGACGGGCGCCAAAAGTAAACTCCGGCACAAAAAATATATACTTTTTTATTTTTTCGTTTAAATCGGACATTTTTTGCTTATTTGTTTCTTGTCTTTTCTCAGTGCAGGTTATATAATACAATTACATAATTGTTTCAATTTTTATCTGGAGATGATGAAGTGAGCAAAGTATCCGATTTTCTCAACTCAAAAATCGTCAAGAGCGATGTCGGAGAAGAAACCGTACTGACCTGGAAAGAGACGCTCTCTTATGCCCTCGGCCGCGGCGCGCAGGGCATGAACACGAGCATGACCAGTTCGAAGTACATAAACTTCTTCCTGACCGATGTTCTTTTCAAAAAACTCTCGAACCCCATGGGCGTTGCGTCAAAGATCAGATTTTTCTGCGGCATCTTCGACGCGATAAATGACCCGATGATGGGCGTTCTTGTTGACAAAACAAGGACAAAGGACGGTCAGATGCGACCCTATATCAAGTGGGCGCCGCTGTTCGTTTCGCTCGTCATGGTGCTGTTCTTCGTCGGCAGCGCAAACGCGAGCCCTGTGTTCAACATCATTTACACGACCTTCCTTTTCGTCATGCTCGACGTCACCTACACGGCGTTTGATATCCCGATGGGCGCTCTCGCCTTTTCGATAACCCCGAGCGGAATCGAGCGAACGAAGCTCTTCGGAGTCAGCTCAATAACCCGCTCCGTCGTCGGCGCTCTGCCGCAGGTTTTCGTCGCGGGCGCTGCTCTGCTCCCCTATTTCAAGGATCACACCCCGCAGGCATATCTGACCTCCGCGATAATCTCCGCCGTGTGCATAGTCGTGCTCACGCGCCTTACATATCACAACACACGCGAGCGCGCCCAGCACCAGTCCGACACGCCGAGCGTCAAGGAGTGCTTCGCGCTCCTGTTCAAGAACCGTCCTCTGCTCATGCTCTTCTTTGCAAATATCTTCTTCCTTATCTGCAAGATACCCGAGCAGATTTCGTTCTACTTTGTCGCCGACCTTCTTTTCAACAGAAAATACAATGTCTTTATAGATGTTATCAAATTCCCGGGCTTCCTGCTCGCGGGTATACTCGTACCCAAGATAGTCGAAAAGCTCGGCAAGCGCGCGGACTCGCGCAGATTCTTCCAGATCTGCTGCGTCAGTGCAATAGTGCTCCACCTGCTCTTCGCGCTGACCACCTACGGCGGTCTCGTCAACAAGCCCGCAGGTCAGTCCGCTTCGATATTCACGGCTATTCTTGTTATTCTCTTCACCGGTCTTACTACCATCCCGCTTGAGTTCAAGAACCTCATGCAGAAAGAGATGGAGGCCGAGACGGTCGACTACATCGAATGGAAAACAGGACGCCGCGTTGAGGGCATCATGCTCTCGATAATGAGCTTCACGGGAAAGATTGAGAACACCTTCGCTTCGTCTATCGGCATCGCCATTCTCGGCGTTGTGGGCTATGTCAGCCACACAGAGGGCTCACTGATTCAGAACCACAGCACCAATCTCGCGCTGTTCGCAATGACAACGATAGTCCCCGCAATAGGCTATCTGCTCATGCTCATACCTATACACTTCTATAACATCACCGGCGAAGGACACAGAAAGATGATGTCCGAAATCGCCGAACGCCGCGCATCTATAGCAGCCGAGACTGCCGCCGAGATGCAGAGCGCAGGAGAGACAAAATGAATCCACGCTTCGTTTTCATAGCCGATACCCACCACTTCTCGCGCACCCTGTCAGACGGCGGCGAGGCATATGCCTACCGCAGCGAATCGGATCAGAAGTGCCTCGAAGAGACGGGCGAGATAATCGACGCGGCTTTTGAGAAGATACTCGAAGACCCGCCCGCCGCAGTGATGATAGCCGGAGATTTATCCGACGACGGCGAGCGCATATGCCACGAGGAGTTCCGCGAAAAGCTGCGCGAGCTTCAAAAGCACGTTCCCGTATATGTCATAACCGCGACGCACGACTGGTGCTGTGACAAGAATCCGCGCAGATTCACGGGCAGCGAAGTCACAAACGACGTTGAGACAGTCCCGCACGAGGAGCTGAGCGAATTCTACCGCGAATTCGGGCTCGACCGCGCGATAAGCTCATACAAGACACATCTCGGCATATACTCATATGTCGCGCAGATTGCCGACGGAGTCCGCCTGCTCGCGCTCAACGACGACCAGAACGGCAAAGGGCGCGCGGGCTACACCCCCGACCACATGGCGTGGGTCGAGGAACAGATACGCAAGGCAAAAGAGGACGGTCAGCTGATGATCGGCATGGAGCATCACCTGCTCATCGCGCACATCCACCCGTTCATCACGAGCGGCCACTGCGTCGGCGACCGCGAAGAGGTTGCCGCGAAATTAGCGGACGCAGGACTCCGCTATATGTTCGTCGGTCACTCGCATATTCAGAGAATAGATACATTTGTATCACCCTCGGGAAATCCGATAACGGAAGTGAACATAGGCTCGCTGTGCGGCTATCCCGCGCCGATAGTCAATGTCACTGTAACGGACGACAACCGCCTGCACATAGTCACGGAGCATCTTGAGAGCTTCGAGGGCGCAGACGACGCGCAGGAGTTTTTGAAAGCGCACGCGGTGCAGATGATAGACCTGCCGCTCAAGGGCATACTCGTTAGCCGCGAAGAGTTCGGCAAAAGGCTCGACGCGCTCGGTGCGAACGGCAAGAAAATATCAGCGCTGCGTCCGATAGCAAAGCCGATTGCAAAGCTGCTGCTCGAATCCGATGTGATGAGCTTCTACAAAAAAGTGAACCGCCTGACCTTCGGCAAAATTCTCCGCAAGGAGGACGCCGAGGAGCTCGCGGACATGAAGGTTATCGACATTGTTCACAATGTCCTGCTCTCGTTCCTCGACGGCGGCATGAACAGAGTCGACAGGGACAGCGCATACTACCGCCTCGTCACCGGGACGATATCAATCCCCTCGCGGATAATGAAAAACAACTCGCTGTTCAGAAAGCTAAACGAGTGCGCCGACGCGATACTCACGGGCAGCGACCCCGACCCCGAGGACGCAATAATATAAAAAAAACAGGGCTTCCGTTAAAAATCGGAAGCCCTGTTTGATTTTCTGCTGTCAATGGAAATCCCACGAATCGATATCGGCATAGACATCGTTGATATGATTCGCGTTGCCGTATTTCAGCGTGCGCGTGTATATCGCAAGCCCCGAACGGTAGCAAAGCGGGACGAACGGCATATCGGCATTGAACGCATCTATAAATGTGTTCACATCGGACGAGCCTGCGAGAAACGCCGAATACGCAGTGCTCGCGGCGCCCGAAGTGTTGATGCCGTAAGCCACGCTGCCGCCGCTCTTGAGAAGCGGCGAAAGGCTCATATTCTCGGTGAGCTTGACCTCGCCTATATACATATCATATTTGCCGGACGCGACCGCCGAGCGGTAATCTTTTTCGCTCAGCGCGCTGACGGTGACGGAGATTTTGAGCTTTTCGAGCATCTCTTTTATGCTCTGCGCCGCCGCAGATTTGAAGCCGTTATCTTTGTTGACAACTATTTTCAGCGAAAGCTGTTTTTTGTTTGCGTCCGCGCGCACGGCGTCATTTTTTGAAGTATATCCCGCCTCGTCAAGCAGCTTTCCCGCCGCTTCGAGGTCGGTTTTGACTGTATAATCTTTGCCGGAGATAACATTCCAGTCGGGGTTGAACGGAGTATACGCCGCTTTTGCGTGACCCTGGAACGACTCATCGGCGAGCTTCGCCCTGTCAATGGCAAGAGCCACCGCCTGACGCACCTTCTCGGATGAGAGCGCGGAGCTGCTCTTGTTGAAAGCGAGATAGACTAAATTATTCATCAGGATATCTGCAACCGACGAGGAATAGCGGGTATAAGAGCCGCCGCGCAGATCGTCAAAAGCGAAGCTTATATTGCCGATGGCGAGGGTATATTTGAGCATGCTCAAATCTTTGACATCATAGAGAGTGATGCTCGTTTTCTTCGGCGAGAAGTTGCCGCGCGCGCTGCTCGCTTTGAGATAGCCGACGCCGTTTTCCGAAGAATATGTGTATCTGCCTCTGCCCGCAGCGCCGTCCTCGGTCGAGCCGCCCTTTGTGACAGCAAAGGTCAGACAGTTGACGGCATACGGATCGTCATCGGCGAGAGAAAACACGACGCTGTTCCCGCTGACTTTTGCGCTGCTGAAATTCGCAAGCTGAGTTTTATATGCGGGCGATTTCTTCGCGCTCTCAAACGAGGCGACAACATCGGAAGCCGAGACGCTCGAACCGTCCGAGAACTTTGCAGACGCAAGAGATACCGTCAGGGTTCGACCGCTGCGGCTGTAATTCGACGCGAGAAGCGGCTGAGGATTATAATTTTTGTCGAGGGCAAACAGACCGTCATAGATAAGCGGCATCAGCTGCTGATTGAGCATACTTGTTGCCGTAAAGGGATTGAGCTTATCGCCTTTTGAATAGGGCAGTTTGAGGGTCTGCACCGCTTCGACCGCCTCGGGCGGCATGGTGGTTGTCTCGTCCCCGCCGTCCTTTTTGTTTGAACAGCCGCTGAATGCGAAAGAAAGCGCGACCGTCAGCACAAGTATCGCCGCTGCGGCGCGGATAATTTTTTTCTTCATACTTATCTCCTCTCGGGGGAAATGTAAAGATATATTACTTTACATTATTTTATCAGATCTTTGATTATCTCGCCCGCCATTATCATGCCTGCAACGGGCGGAACAAACGATATGCTCCCGGGCAGTGCCCTGCGCGAAGTCACTTCGGCAGTCTTATTCGGCTTTATCGGCTGCTCGGGTGACCAGACGACTTTCAGGTGACTTATGCCTCTGACCTTCAGCTCACGGCGCATCACGCGGCACAGCGGGCAGACCGAAGTTTTTGTGATATCAGAGACCCGAAAAAGCGTCGGGTCGAGCTTATTTCCCGTGCCCATGCACGATATCAGCGGTATCCCCCTCCTCTGTGATTCGACGGCTAACGACAGTTTTGCCTGAACGGTATCGACCGCGTCAGCCATATAGTCATAGCGGTTCTCGAAGAAATCCGCAGAATTCCCTTCGAGATAGAACCCGTCGATAATATTCACCTTGCAGTCGGGATTTATATCTTTTATTCTCGCCGCCGCGACCTGAGTTTTTTTCATGCCGACCGTTGAAGAGAGGGCGTATAGCTGGCGGTTGATGTTGGTAATCGCAACCTTGTCATTGTCGATAACGGTCAGCTCGCCGACTCCTGCGCGGGCGAGCGCCTCCGCAGTATAAGAGCCGACGCCGCCGAGCCCGAACACCGCGACATGGCAGCGGCTCAGCTTTTCGACAGACTCCCCGCCTATGAGCATTTCACTTCTTGAAAAGCGCGAAAGATCCAAAATATCTGCCTCCGGTAGTTTCTTATGGGATTATTGTACACCATGGGCGAAGATTTTGCAATTTTTTATTGATAAAAGCGCGGTTGCGGTTGTTTTTTTGTCCGCCAGAGGTTATAATTAAATGAATATCAATCAAAATAAAGGATGTCATTTGAAATGAAATTAGGAATAGTAGGTCTGCCTAACGTCGGCAAGAGCACACTTTTCAACGCCATCACAAACGCGGGCGCGCAGTCCGCGAACTATGCGTTCTGCACCATCGAGCCGAATGTCGGCGTGGTCGCAGTGCCGGACGAGCGGTTGGACAAGCTCGCCGAGATGTATCACCCGGACAAGATAACCCCCGCGACAATTGAATTCGTTGACATAGCGGGTCTTGTGCGCGGCGCATCGAGAGGCGAAGGTCTCGGCAACAAGTTCCTCTCGCACATAAGAGAGGTCGACGCGATAATACATGTTGTTCGCTGCTTCGAGGACGACGACATTGTCCATGTTGACGCGACTATCGACCCGAAGAGAGACATCGAGACGATAAACCTCGAGCTCATCCTCTCCGACCTTGAGATGGTCGAGCGCAGGATAGACAGGGTCGCAAAGCAGGCGAGAAACGATAAATCCGCAGCCGCCGAGCTCGAGTTCCTCAAGAGACTCAAAACCGAGCTTGAGAGCGAAGTGCCCGCGAGAAATGTCGAGTGCGACGAGAACGAGCGCGAATTTTTAGCTCAGATCGCCCTGCTCACCGCGAAGCCGGTAATATATGCCTGCAACATGAGTGAAAACGATTTTGCAAACAATATTGATACAAACCGCCACTATCTCGCGGTCAAAGAAATAGCCGCCGCAGAGGGTTCGGAAGTTCTGCCGATCTGCGCGGAGCTTGAGGCTGAGATAGCCTCGCTCGAAAAAGAGGAGCGCGAGATGTTCCTGACCGATCTCGGAATCGAGAAAGGCGGACTCGATCTGCTCGTTCAGCGCAGCTATCACCTGCTCGGTCTTATCTCATATCTGACCGCCGGCAAGCCCGAGGTCAGAGCCTGGACGATAACCCGCGGCACGAAGGCTCCCCAGGCGGCAGGAAAGATTCACTCCGACTTTGAGCGCGGATTCATACGCGCCGAGGTCATAAGCTTCGACGATCTCATTGCCTGCGGTTCACTGACCGCCGCAAAGGAAAAGGGTCTTGTCCGCAGCGAGGGCAAGGAATATGTCATGAACGACGGCGATGTCGTGCTGTTCAGATTCAATGTGTAAAAGGAGTTAATTATGGCTGAGGACAACAACATTCTTGATTTTTATCCCGACGGCGAGGAGGATTCCTGCGCCGAGGACAGCTACGTTACTCTCGTTGACGACGAGGGCAACGAGGTTGAGATGTCGGTAGTCGACATAGTCGAGCACAAGGGCGAAAATTATGTCATTCTCCTGCCCGTTGAGAACATCGAATCGGGCGACATGCAGTTCGCCGTGATGAAGATCGAATACGACGAGGAGACCGACGAATACACCTATGTAACCGGCAACGAGCCGGAATACGACGAGGTTTTCATTGAGTTTCGTGAGAGACTCGAACAGGAGCTGAGCATCATTGGCGATGACGGTGACGAGTTAGACAGCGAAAACGAAATCGATCATTTCGACGAGGACAACTGATAAAATAACAAGCAAAAGCCGCCCGACTGTAATAAATACAGCCGGGCGGCTTAATTTTTTATATCAATCCGAGCTTTTTGAACGCGTTATAGAGTCCGTTTGAATTTATATCGTCGGTCACCATATCGGCGGCCGCGCGCAGAGCCGGAGTTCCATTGCCCATGGCGACTCCGAAAGAGGCGAAGTCCATCATCTCAAGATCGTTGTCGCCGTCGCCGAAGGCTATTGTCGCGCTCTGAGACGCGTCAAAGCGGCGCAGTATCTCCGCCATGCCGGTAGCTTTGGTGTATCTGCTGTCCGTTACCTCGCCGCAGCGGTCACCCATGCTGCCGAAGCTGTATCGCACGACGCTGAACCTGTCCCCGAGGTCAGCGGCAACATCGAGAAGCCCTTTCGGTGCTCCGTAATATATGAGCTTTTCGGCAACCGTAAGTTCGGGCACGCTCCCGACTATTTTTGTCATGCCGAAGAGCGAATCTATCTTGCCGCGGTCGATGCCGTCGGCGAGATAATGCTCAACTATCGCGTCCCCGCACCACTTTTCGAGCATCAGCGTGTGCTCTGTCTGCACGCAGTACGGAGTGTGCGCGGCGGTGAAATAATCCGAAAGAAAGGTTATATATTCTTTTGAAAAGCAGTGCTGAGCTATGCACTCGCCATTCGCCATAACATATGCGCCAGACGAGCATACCGCGCCGTCGAAATCCACCTTTTCGAGAAGCCACGGATATATCTGCGAACGCTGTCTGCCAGTGCAGACGAATAGCTTATGTCCGTTTGATTTTGCGGTTTTCAGCGCCTTGAGCGCTGAGTCGGCGAGCTTGCCCTGAAAGTCGACAAGCGTTCCGTCTATATCAAGAAAAATATATTTGCAGTCCATGCATTTCCTCCGAAAGCGTTTTCATTATGATAGCACAACCCGCGCTTTTTGTCCATTGCCGATTGAAAAAGCCGGTGCGTTTATAGTATAATCTTTTACACAGGGAATTTACAAGGCGGTGGAAAGCATGACTGATATCGAACACGCAAAACAGCTTCTTACAGGCGAGGGATACACCTGCGTCATTTGCAGAGGCGATGACATACACACGAGCGAAAAGCGCGGAGTCGCGCCGCTCATTGAGCTTTTAGACAGCAATATTGATGTCCGCGGATATTCCGCCGCAGATAAGACGGTCGGCAAAGCGGCGGCGATGCTGTTCGTATTGCTCGGCGTCGGCGAAATATATGCCGTAGTTATGAGCCGGAGCGCCAAAAAGATTCTTGACGGGCACGGGATAAAATATTCCTGCGGCGAAGAGGTCGAATATATAATAAACCGCAAAAAAGACGGCATGTGCCCGATGGAAAAGGCGGTTATGGACATTGACGACCCCGCCGAGGCTTTGAAAAAAATAAAAGAAACGATTGAAAAGATGAGAAAGGGCGGCTGACATGAAGCTTCATTACATGGGCAAGTTCAACCTCGACCCGGACAGCCTGCCGCAGGCGGAGCACAAGCCCGGCGCGGTGGAATTCAAAGAGGCGGACAGCATGAAAAAATTGTCCGTTATCGCGAACACCGTCGCCTGCATAATACTCGTCATTCTCGGCACGGCGGCGTTCTTCAGAATTGTTCCCGTTGCAGAACCAAAATCCGCGACAATCACCTGGTTTGCGGCACTCCTCGGCTCTATAGTGATAATCTTCCCGCACGAACTGCTCCACGCCATCTGCTTCAAAAAGACGTATATCTTTACACGAATCTCAAGCAGGGCATGCTGTTCGTTGTCGGCACGGAGACGATGAGCAAGGGCAGGTTCATATTCATGTCGATGCTCCCGAACTTAATTTTCGGCATCGTCCCCTATGTTATCGGCATGATTTTCCCGAAGTTTATATTCCTGACCATGTTCGGCATGATCTGCACAAGCATGGGCGCGGGCGACTACTACAATGTTTTCAACGCCATACGCCAGGTGCCGAAGAACGGAATAGTATATATGTCCGGCATGCGGTCGTATTGGTATGTGGAGGAATGAACGAAAATTTGATAAATAGTTAGCCCCCGAGCAGTAAGATTGACTCTTACTGCTCGGGGGTTATATAAATATAGACTTAATAATTATATGCTTCTATTTTATCTATCCGTACAATTCTTTGTTTATCAAAATTATATTCACGTACAAATTTCAAATCATCTTCCCATTTTGCAACCGCAACATCCATATTATATTTTTGTCCGTTTATTCGAATAAACATATCTAGATATTTCATTATCTCATATTTACTAAGTACTCCGTCACATATAATTCTTTCTAACACTTTATGCCTATATTCGCGACTAAAGTTATGTTTTCGCGACACGCTATATACACACAGCATTAGAGGAGATGCCTCGGCGCGCACATCGTGCTCTATAAAGAAATCCCCATTATGGTTAACCATTTCAAAATGAATTGGCAAAAAATTATATATAGCCATATATCGTTCATATTCAGAAATATTTATAAAATATTTCTCACAAGTCTTACAATGATTAATATTAATAATCACTTTTTCATCATTAAAGGTAGTAACACGCGCCTTCATGCTCTCAATGGAATGTTTTCTTTTCAAGCATACAATATTTCCTCTATGTATATATAAGATGTTTTTCGTTTTATCTAAATCAAACATTCTTTCATTATTTTCTTGTTGTAGATCATTATCATTATCTTCTGCACTTGCCGACTCAACTTCCAATGTTATAGACTTGTTTAGATAAACTTTTCTCATTTTTTCTCGATTTTTTACAAATATGGATCTGCTCTTTTCATTGGAATTTTCATTATAAAGCTTTAGCAGCGTATAAAAATGCTTCTTGTTTTCTCTATATAAATTTAATGCCTCGAGCAGTCTTGCATCAGTTTCATTTATTCCCATATTTTCGGACAATGAACCTACTATTAAGAGAATCATTCTCATAACATAACGCTCTTCATATAAAGCTTTATGTGTAGTTATTTTGAACTGTTTAGCTTTTTCGGCAAGTTTATAACTAGATGATGTGATAATTTTTTTTAAATCCCTTCTATTATTCAAAGCATCAAGAGAACAGCTTATCAAAAATACAAGTTCATATATATTGTAGTATTCATCGTTTATGATATCCAAGGGGCTACTCTCATAGTTTTCTCTCACATACTTTAAAACAGCAGTATTGATCTTGCCTTTTCCATTACTATCAAAAATGTAATTAAAATTTTTTAAAAATAATGATAAATTCTTTTCAAGCTGTTCTTCACTTAAATTAAAATTTTTCTCAAAGGCGCTATAACATCTTTTTATCAAAATTCCTCATATATATATCTTCATATAAATATGTTGTTATAGTTTCAAGCCGTCTTCGTTCCTCTATCGCTCTAATGTGGTTGGCTCTAGCTTCTATTTGCTTTAATCTAAATTGCGCATTATCGTCGTATGTAGAACGACTTTTTTGTAAAATTTCTAATCTTTCCGCTATTCTCTCTTTCTTATTTTTTTTCATATTATATCACCGTTAACATGTCTTTATATTTCGCTAATATGCAATTGAGGCGTGTAAACCGCTCAACAACCTACACACCTCATATTATTTTGTTTTATGCAACTGAAGTGTGTTGTGCCAAATTCAAAAAAACAAGGATTTCATTACTACTTAACTGTATCACTATACAAATCTATTCCGTCATTTATCAAATAACCTTCACAAAGCTGGGTTATCTGACCCAATTCTGACGCTCCTTCCAAGCGTTATACACTCGATTGAAATTACCCTGAATACTGATAGGGTAGCCGCGATAACCCTGACGCCTTATCTCACGCTCTGCAAGAAGCTCAATCCACCAGTAAAGCACCTCTGGATCGCTCTCAAGAGCAGGAAGATATTCTTCCGGGAAGTGGGTGTTATCACCTCTGTGCCACTCAGATTCATATTTATCTCTTAAATTTCCCCTCATCTCCGGAGGCGGCGCGGGATTTGCCGCAATGCGCTGCCGCTCACGGTCTATTTCGTCCCAACGCTCTTTTACATCAGCCCCGACAAACACCGCCGAAGCACCAATCAGACCAAGAAATGAACTTAAAAATCCCATTATATAACTTTCTCCTTTCGTTAACCGAACATTAATTTCATCTATATCTTAGTTCCCAAAAAATCCTTTGTCAACAGAAATTTTTCAAATTCCAGATTTTGTCCGTTTTGTTGGACAGTTAATCTTTTTATTTATATTACTCATAAGTAAGCCATCTCGTTATAATAAAGTATACTTAACCATCACAAAATAAATCTGTTTACATTAGCGCTCCAAGCCAGTTAACAGCCGTGTGGCTGTGTGTGGCAGAGTCACTGTTTGGGTCAGTAGGTAAAGTAAAAAAGAACAGGAAGACTGATGTCTTTCTGCCCTGTTAGTTAAATAGAATTCATTTAGTACAATGATTTTTTAATAAATGAAGTGTTTGCTCCGCAAACACAAAGCGAC
>OMCO01000352.1_pt1 | contig 16093 bp, 13 predicted proteins | sample 1645031 | NCBI WGS metagenome assembly OMCO01 (sample SAMEA103958146, study PRJEB25191) | human gut metagenome
CAGATTGCCGGGATTGCCTTGTGTCGCAATGCTTTTTGGGTTGGTCAGTAGACATTAACTATCAGGATGAATATAAAAAGGCCGTCGCACTGGCGGAGCAAATCGCGGAACAGGCCGCAGAAAGGAAGGCAGGCTAAATGGCAAGAAAAAGCAGGAAACAGACGGAATCTCCCATGCCGGCGCCGTCCTTATATGTATATGTGGCACTGTATATCCGGCTTTCCGTGGAGGATAACAAGAAACGGGGCTGCTCCGTGGAGAACCAAAAGCTGGTGCTGAATGATTTTCTGGCGGACAAACCGGATTTTGTAGTCTATGACACATACATCGACAATGGACTGACGGGTACAAATTTCCACCGCCCCGGATTTCAGCAGATGCTCTCTGATATTGAAGCGGGCCATATCAACTGTGTGATCGTTAAAGACCTTTCCCGGCTTGGACGCAATTCTATTGATACCGGCTATTATATTGAGCAGTATTTTTATGCGCATAATGTCCGTTTTATTGCGGTCACGGACCAGTTTGACACGGCGGACCCCGGCAACCTTCACGGCGGCATTATGCTTCCCCTGAAGAATATGATAAATGAAGCCTATTCTCTGGATATTGGAAGAAAGATCAAGGCACAGGCAAGACAGGCCATGAAAGACGGCGATTATATTGGCGCACGGGCACCCTATGGCTACCGGAAAGACCCGGATAACTGCCACAAGCTGCTGATCGATGAGAATACGGCTCCTGTCGTGAAACAGATTTTTGAATGGGCTTATGAGCGCGTAGCGTTGAACCGTATCGTCCGTAACCTCAATGAAATGGGGATTGCGGCGCCAAGCCACTACAAAAAATCCACCGGTGAAATCACCAGCCCCGGCCTGATTGGGAGCGGCAAATGGCAGACCCGCACGGTAATGAAGATTTTAGAAAGCGAAGTTTATACCGGCGATCTGGTGCAGGGCAAAACAAAGATGGTGGACCACCAGCAGGTCAAGGCTGACGATGACAACCTGATTATTGCCAGACGCACCCATGAGCCGATTATCAGCCATGAACTCTTTACTGCGGTACAGGAATACCGGAAACAGGTCTGCGAGGAAAGCCGGGCGGTCCCCAAACGCCCCTATACCCCGAATATTTTCAAGGGTAAGGTATTCTGCGCCGACTGTGGCAGGAGCCTCCACCGGCAACGGGCGGAACGTAAAAAAGGCCCGGATATTTACTGGTTCCATTGCCTCACGAACAGCCGTGTGGCGAAAGATACCTGCAAAGGCGTGATGATGCAGGAGACAGAGCTGATTGCAACCGTCACCACTATTTTAGAAAAAGAGCTGTCCGTTGCTTTGGGTATGTCCCTTCCTCTCTTTCAGTTGGAGGCAAGGCAGAAACAGAAAAAAGACGGGCTGAAATCCCAAATGTCTGCCAAACGGCAGGAAATAGAGAAACAGCGGCGTTTAATCCGGGGGCTGTATGAAAACTTCGTACAGGGCATTTTAACCAGCGATGAATATTTTGAACTGAAAGCAGGTTATGAGGAATCTATCACTGTCCTTTCCGGCGATATTGAGGCGCTTGAAAAAGATATGGATGCCCTGGATGACCAGCTTGTACGCTACCGTGCAATGGAAAAAGACGCAAAATCACTGGCTCAGGACCATGTATTGACGGCGGAACTGATTGAACGGCTGATTGAGCGGATTGAGATCGACCATGAGCGGAATATCCGTGTTTTTTTCCGGTTTAAGAGTGAATTTCAGGGGGAGGCGGTAAAATGAAGCAGAAATATGTGATTGCCCTTTATATCCGCCTGTCTGTGGAGGACTTCAAGACGGAAAGTTTGAGTATTCCCAACCAAAAGCTGCTCCTTCTGGAAAAGGCCATGTCGCTGCAGGAATGGGATAACAGCGAAGTCCTGGAATTTGTTGATAACGGCCTTACAGGAACCAACTTTGAACGTCCCGCGGTACAGGAGCTTTTGACAATGGTGCAGGCCGGGAAAATTGACTGTATCATTGTGAAGGACCTTTCACGGTTTGGCCGCAACAGCATTGAGACCGGCTATTTCATTGAGCGAGTGTTTCCGCTTTACCATACCCGGTTTATTTCTGTCAGCGACGATTTTGATACCGCCAATTTCAAAGGAGATACCGGAGGGATTGACATTGCCTTTAAGTATCTTATCAGTGAGTGTTACAGCCGGGATATGTCCATGAAAACGAAAAGCGCCAAATACGCAAAGATGCGCCGGGGCGAGTATCAAAGCGTCATTTGTCCTTATGGCTACCGTAAGAGCGCAGACGGGCGTATGGAACCGGACGAGGAAGTGTCAGAAATTGTCCGGCAGATATTTGAATGGGCAGCCGACGGCAATACCGCCGCAGAGATCACGAGGAAACTGTACGCCATGAAGATTCCTACGCCTGGAGAATACCGGAGGAATAAAGGCAAAGATCACTACAATGTTTCCCGAACGCATGGCGTCTGGAACAGTTCAACGGTGCTGCGGATGCTGGCGGACCAACGGTATATCGGCACCTATGTGATCGGTAAGCGCAAGGTACAGGAGATTGGCAGCCGCCGCATGAAATTGAAGGATGAAAGCGAGTGGTTCAAAATCCCGGATCACCACCAGGCAATCGTAAGCAAGGAACTGTTTGAGAAAGCCAATGCTTCAATTAAGCGGTTCTCCCTTCCCAATAAAAAGCAGCGTGACTACCTTCTCCGTGGAAAGGTATTCTGTGGATGTTGCGACCATGCCATGTCACTCAGAAATGATGTCTGGTTTTACTGCCGTCATTCCGAAGTGGCAGAAAATCTTCCTTGTCACGGGGTAAGGGTAAAAATGGTTGATCTGGAGCAGGCGGTTTTTGAGATAATCCGGGCGCAGATGTGTCCGGCGCTGGGAATTGACAGCAGCAAAGACAAGCTGGATTTGCAGACGGTTCAGCAGGCCGAGCATGAAGATAAGCTGCACTCTATCCAGGACAGTAAACGGCAGCTCTATGAACAGTATGCGCTTGGAGAGATTGACCTGGAAACCTACAGGGAGCGGAAAGCGGTATATGACGCGGAACTGGTGCAGGCAAAGAATGTCCATGCCGCTATTACCGCACAGACCAAACAGATACAAAGCGATTACGAAGCAAGACTGAAACAGCGTGAAATCGTTCAGGAAGTAGACAGTGCCGGCACTCTGACGCAAGCCCTGATTGACCGGCTTATCAATAAGGTCTATATCTTTCCGGGAGACCGGATTGAGATTGAATATGTTACGCAGGACTTCTTAGCAACTGCGGAACCGTGAAAGGAGGCATGAGCCATGAACGCCGTATGGAACAGCTACGGGCAGCTATGCGGTTGCCCGGAAATTTTCAAAAAAAGTTGCAAATTTTTTTGTCGTGAGCTTGACATACGGGTGCCGCAGGTCATGAAAGCGAATATGCCGCAGATGGTTTTGCTGAAGCGTCAGCTCAAACATCGCTGATACCCTGTTCGGATTCAGCAGATACCCCATCTCATTGATGCAGATATAGCCTTCATAATCCTTGCAATAGCAGTTGCCGCAAAGTCTGCGGTTCTCCGCCTGCCGAACCTGCAAATCATACGATTTTCGGATGAGAATGCGCCAAGATGCGAAGTGAATTTTTGCATTTTGGCTAACGCGAATGGAATGCAGCGTAGCAGCGCTACGCTAAATGGAATGAGCGGACGACAAAATCAAAAAGGCACAAGCAGATGGCGCAGACGAATGCGAAAATCGTATTCAGCAGATACTTCCGGATTGGCGCTGCAAGCGGCAGCGTCCGGCGGCTTGACTTCGTTTTCGTGGTATCGCGGGCGATGACCTCGTACTTCCCGTTCAGCCTGCACGCAATCACCGTGTGCTGAATCGTGATGGTGTTCTGCTGGAAGTCGATGGCATCCCATCGCAGTCCCACGGCTTCGCTGCGCCGCAAACCGTAGAATGCCGCCAGCATGACCGGCGTTTCAATCAGCGTCCCCTTTACACAGGCGAGAAGCTGGTTGATTTCATCCTTGTCATAAAAAGCAGGCTGGAAGCCGTTCTTGCGCGGGCGGTCTACCTTATCCGCTGGGTTCACGGAAAGCTGGTCTGTCTTTACCGCATATTTCAGCGCCCGATGGATGAGGGCATGATAGTGAATCACCGTGTTGGACTTTACCCGCGCCAGCTGTGCTGTGTAGAAGTCCTGAATGTCTTGGGCTGTCAATTCCGTGATGGTCACGCCTGTTTTGCGGAACCACGGAACGATGGTGCTTTTCATCATCCCGTCGTAAGAGCTGTACGTCGTAATCGCTATCGTGCTCTTCGCGATTTTCAGCCAGCGTTCCAGATAATCCGCAAACAGTTCGCCCTTCTCCACTGCCTCCGTATCTTCCGCCGGAAGCTGGAAGGTTTGGCGCTGTTCCATCAGGAACGCTTCCGCCTTCTTCTTGTTTCCACGGATTAGATAGCCTGTAGGAATCCACGATACGATTTTCGGATGAGAATGCGCTATCTGCGTGCGCCTTCTCATTTTTATTTAGAAGCAATGTAGAATGTTTTACCTCTTCAATAATTGGGAGTTGAATGTTGCATCAAAGTATGCATAGCTGTCTGCGATAATACCAAACATCTTCTCAATATCTTGTATTGCGAATGACCAACGCCCGCGCGCCCAACATCCTGATCTTCATAGACCAGATAGTCTTCCAAGCCTGCCAGAGAGACGTAGTTAATCGTCACATACGGCTGATAATACGCATGGTCGCTGGTGTAAAGCGTAATGTAGGTGCTCGTGTTCGCTTCCAGCGCGAAACCGTAGTTTTCGCCGCCGTACCACTTGCGAACCAAGTTGGAAATATCATAGTTATACCATGTGCTGTTCGCCCCCATGTACTGATAATCCAGCGTTTTGTCGTTCAGCGCCGGGGCGTTGTTGTAGGTGATGGTCTGGCTGTTCCAGTCCCCCAGCACTTCTTTCAGGTAGACGGAGGCCTTCGTTGTCGGAGCCGTCTTCGTTTTGACATTGAAAATTGCTTTCGTGATGTAATACGACGAATCAATTTCCGGCAATCCCGACGGAAGGAACTTGATAAACGAGCGGCTGGTTCCCCAATTGCCGCTGTTGTACGACACCGTCATCCCCGTCGCGCCGTAGCTCTGTACCTCATCCGCCTTTTTGCTGCTCACAAAGTTGTCTTCCATTGCACTGGAATGGTTCTTCGTGATAACCGCCGGATCCAGCACAACCGGGAATTTCGCCTTTTGCAGCCATTTTTCGTCCGGCGTGTACGTCACGCGCCATGTAAACGGCTCATCCGTCGCCGACATGTCCACCTGCACGCCGCCGATTTCGTCCTCCGCTTCTGCAGATTGCAGGAACGGCCGCGGCAGCAGAAATGCCGTTCTGCCATCCGATGCCGTCACTTGAATCGAATCGTCTGCCTGCTTTTCCGTCTGCATTTCCGGCGTAAAGAGCAGGAACGACAGCTTCCGCACGCTTTCCGGCGTTTTGAACGTAAAGGAATCCTTAAAGCGCAGTGCCTGAACCGCGCAGTTCAGATTCACATCCGGGAAAATGTCCTCATACACCACTTCCCCGTCCAGCTGCGCCAGCACCGCGCGGCGGCAGTCGCGTTTGCTCTCCTGCGGACGCGCAAAGTCCACAACCTTCGGCTGAACGTCCTGCGCCCCATCCAGTTTCCAGCCGAGGTAGCAGTCATCCTCATTGCGCAGCAGAACCATCGCCGCGTCATGCGCACCATGAAATTCAACCTTCAGTTCATCGTTGTTGCGATTCGTGAGATACACGCCGCATGCCGAATCCTGAATCGGCATCAGTGTGTTGTCGATTTCTTCCAGTTTTCCGCTGTTCTTGTCTCGGAAATGCACCGCTTCCGGGTACATCACCGCCTGATAAAGCCCGCGCCCCAAGGAAAACACCTTGCTCGTGCGCGTTCGGCGTTCGTATTCTTCCTGCCCCGGCATCCGGTTCATCTCGTCCAGCGTAACGGGGCGTGCATATTTGTGCGGCTGATTTTCCGCCGCATTGTAATTCATGTGTTTCATTGTACTCCTTTTGAATATTTATTGAAATTAATCGTTTGTTATTTTGTGAGTGCATCCAGTCGGTTCTGAATGTCCTCGATTCCCTCCGCGATGTTTGTGCTAAGGCTGTCAATCATCGCCTGATATTTTTCTTCCCGCGCTGCATTTTCTTTCAGCATTCGAAAAAAAAGATAAATATAAAGCGCCGCCCAAATTCCTTGCTGCAGCGCCGCTTCCATGATGGTCTGAATATTCGCTTCCATGGCGTTCCTCCTTTCTCTCGCCGTAAAAAAGCGTATAAAAAAAGCGCCATGGGTTTGCATGACGCTTTTTCGGCACAAGCAGAGCCCCTCGGTCTCCCGAACGGCTCTGCTGTGCCTTGGTGGGGTATAAAATTGAAAGGTTACTTTTGGATGATGGTATGCGTTTTCTTCGCCGAACGGCGGTCATCCCTGCCGGGGTACGCAGGGAGTAACCGCCGTTTCGACGTGAACACCGTAGTGGCTTTCGTATAAGATTGCGTTCAAGTCTTTTGGGAGCATGATTGCTAAGATGTTTATATTGTTCTTAGTTGGATGGAAGGCTTTATTAAAACTACATTTAATCAAAAAGTCGTATTTGACTATCGAGCATAGATTAGCACTCCATATCTTCAATAGAAATACAACTTTGAGGTTAAATCAATGTATTCCCTTTGCGCATATAATTCAGATGCGACGACTGATTCAGCAGGAAGAATAATCTTCTCCAGTTGAGGCACATAGTCAAACATATTCGCATTGAATGAAACGATACTTTTAGGAAAATGGATTGTCTCAACCGCTGAACCATAAAAAGTATCATCTCCATCCATTTGAATAACTGAGGATGGAATAACCAATTCGCGAAGATAGTAACTACCTTGAAATGCACATTCCTCAATTATTTCAACAGTAGCTGGAACTTGGAAATACCAGCCTTCTTTCATTGCAGGATAAAGATACAACACGCGCATATCTTTTGAATATAGTACACCATCAACTGTTCTATAATACTTACTATTTTCTTCCGTAACGTATTCACTTGCGGAATAACCATCATAATCAAGACCAAGGTATGAAGCTGCAGCTTCAATCCATCCTTCCTCTGTATCTTCTACGTATACTATTACGTTCCTATCTGCTAAAACTTCAGAAGAAGTATTTCCATCTGCATTCGTAATAGTTATAATTTCTTCTGAGATTGCAGCCTGCACATTTGAAAAAGTGTACATGAGCAGTACGAAGAACAACATTCTTATTGAAAGTCGTGACACCAAAATTCCTCCTCATCTACGTCAACAATGTACTCAATTCCACTTAAATATGCACATTCAGTAAACGTGCTTGTATCTAAATCAATAATATGAACTCCAAAGACAATTGTTTTACCCTTTTTATCGGTAATCCAATTAGATTCCAACACTTTACCGCTACTAAGATAATATCCCATGTGATTGTAGTCTCCATTATCATCTTTCGTGAAAAGTGCCATACCAATTGAAATGTTACTATAATCGCTCTGAATTGCTTCTGGCGGTGTGCAACACGATTCAACAATTTCACGCACAGAGTCAACACCTTTGGGTACGAAAATACTATAATCCCGATAATACCATTTTATTGTATATCGATATACACTTACACAATCAACATAACGATACCGCATACCAAGGTCGTCGCCTTTTTTGTCATATTTCCATTTTTCATAATCCATTTGGCGAATAAGCCATGCAAATTCAAGATTTGTCATCCTGCGATTCACATCATTAGACGGGATTTTTAGCCCTTTCTTTAAGTCGTTGTGACCGTAGAGGTTTACATGCGGTTCCTCTTTTTTTTCTGTTTCATCCGTCATATTAATCGGTGAGTTGAGGCAATACCTGAATAGATTATTTAGGATAATACCGTCAGCGTTACCAAACCTGCAAAGTTCATCTGCATAGTACCGACTCTGCAGATAGTACAGCCCCGTCTCCTCATCAAACACATACCCGCGATAGCGGAACGGCTGCACCTTGCCCAGCGTTTCCGCCAGTTCGCCAGTACACCACAGCGGCGCACCCCACGCATCGTAGCCGTAGCTGACGACTGTATTGCCATTCTCATCCAGAATTGCAACAATATCGCCCTGCAAGCTCTTGACGTAGGCATACGCCGTGCCATTGTACACCACCACCGCCGGACGGTTCTGCGCATCGTAGAAGAAGCGCAGCTTGTCCGTGCCGGAAGTCATATGCACAACATTCTTCCCATGCATGCAACCGCTCGTTGCTCTCGCCACGCCGCATTGTCATAGACGAATGTCTTTGACCGAGGCTAAGCTGGTGGCTTCGCATCGGTTGTGATCATTATGCTATATTCATTATCTTGTATTCATGGATTGCATGTCAAGCGTTCTTTTACTTGTGCGTTACGGAACCGTAATAACATTGTATGTGCAACTATCATCGTCTATGACAATAAAGATTTCTGAGCCGTCTTCGAGTTCGATTGAATAGTATCCTGTGCTTCCCAAATATGTATATCCACGTTGTGAAGACCGGCTCATATACAGGATTGTTGAATTCTCATCTGTGTAAGCGAGTGATAACACCACATTCCCGTTGCAGTCAATCATGCCAATTCGACCAGAATCATCTCGAAAACAGTAATAGTTACAATCGCCTGCACATATCTCGTAAAACGATGGCGAGACAACAATTCCCTCACCAATACGGTATAAGCCATATCTATAATCACTATTGGCATCATCTCCGCCGATTACGATAGTATTCTCCGTTCCACACACAGTTGTAACGGCGTGGTATCCATTAGGTAATTCGATTTTCCTGCCGGTCGTATCAATTAGAAAAGAATCGTAGCGGATGGAGTTATCTTCCCCTTCCACTACATTTGACACAAGCGCATACCCATGTCGAAAGCACGGATGGCCATAAACAGATGAAAACTGGAAGTCTATGACAATTTCTCCGTTTGCCCTGTTCACATACCCCCACAAACCATCTTTCATGACAAATATAGGGGAATCAGATTCGTAGCAATCGTCATAAATATCATCGTATTGAGGTCCGCTATTGTATCCCGTAAGGATGTCTATGAAGCCCCATTTCCGGTTTTTCATTTGGTATGTTACTGAAACCTGATTGACACGACTCTGCCTGACTTCCTCAGCAAATGCGTTGCAAGTCGAAAAAAGCAACAGGAAAATCAAAACAGCGAACCACCTTATTTTTCTCATTTTAATCATACCTCTCTTTCAATTACTTTCCCCTGAGCGTTGTAGTCGTATTCGTATCGCGGCGCGGTTTCTTCGCCGTACACCACCCCCGTCACGCGGTTGAAATCATCGTACCGACTGCTGATTTTCGCCCCGTTGCCGTATGTCGTCGCGGTCAGCGTGCCGAAATTCGGCTTCGTCGGATCGTTCTGATACTGGCTCTGCGACAAGGTCTGATTCCCAACCTTGACCGCCGTCTGGCGACCCAGCGCGTCCTGCTCGAAAGTATACACCACGTCGTTCGCGGCGTTCTCGTCCGTATTGTGACGGATTTCGACCAGATTCCCACGCTTTGCGTCATAGGTATATTCGTTATGTGCTGTCAGAATTCCTTCTTTTGCGCCCACGTTTGCAGAAGTTTTTACAATTCGCCGCAGATTGTCGTATTCATACGTCACCGTCTGCCCCTTCGCGTCGGTCACGCTCATCGTCGTGCCGCGCTGCGGATCGGTTTCCGTGCGCACAATCTTGCCGCGCGCATCCTTCTGCTCGGTAACATAGTTGCCGTCATCCGTGTACGAAGTTTCGCTGCGAATAAAGTAGCTCGGATTCGTATCCGCATTCTGCACCTGACTCGTCAGCGGATTCCCGAACGCATCGTAAGTGAACGTGCCGACACTGCCCAGCGGCGCAATGCTTTTCAGCAGCAGATGCTTCTTCTGCTCCTCTTCCGTGTCGCCGTAATGGAAGGTGCTGGATACCGTGTAGCCCGCGGCGGTGTGCTTCGTCAGGTTGTCCGCATCGTCAAATTCGGATTTCTCTTGGCCGCCGTAGAGCATCTTCCGCGTCTTGCGGTTGCCATTTTTGTCATAAACATACTGCGTACCGAAGGCTTCAGGGTACAGGTAGATGCCGGTGAAATCCGCGAAGTTCATCTGCCGATTCATCTGCAAGACCACACGGATATAGGTGCAGTTGTTGGGCGCAACAATGCCCGCGCTCGCGAACTGCCAGTTGCCTTCTTCCGCGTTGAACACCGCAGAGCCGCCCGTCGCCCAGTAGCTTTTGTCCGTCACAGGGTCAGCGGAAGTAAACTGAACGGTAATTCGGCAGTAGATGTAGTTGTCCGGATCGTTCTTCTTCGCGAACGAGCTGCACCAGCCGCCCACCGTGAATCGGTCGCCGATTTTGCCGTAGTGCCGGAACTGCTGGTAATATGTTACCGTGCGGTCATAGCGGCCTGACAGACGAATTTTCTGCGTATTGTCATGTTTCAGGCAGTCTGGCGCGTGAAATTCATCCTTCGGCGCGTCCAAAGGCAGCACTTCAACATAAGACGCATCGTTTTTGCCAATCGTCCATGCCTTCGGCTTGCCGTCCGTGCCGCTCACAGAGAAGTCACTGTTCTGAACCATATTGAAATGATTCAGCGTCAGCCCTTCTTCCAGCTGCATCGCATCGAACCAGCAATTGCCGCCCGCAAAGCCGTTCTGCATATCGCAGTACGCCATGCAGTAAACCTTAGGTTCTGCATCTTCCGGCAGTGTGAAGGAGACCGACACACGCTCATACGGCATGTTGTCCGTCTTTTCCCAGACCTTGCCCGGCTCAGAATCCAGCGTGACCGTCTCATTACCAACCGTGTACGCGACGCGCATCACACCGCGCGGGCCGCTAGATCGGACATATCCCGACAGTGTATACGACTTGCCCGGCGTAAGCGTCACTGCCTGACGAACATACACGCAGTCGCTCGACCAAATCGTCAGGCGATACGAAACGAGACCGAACTGCCGCGTAGACTGGTCGCGCGTAATCGTGCCCGTGCTGCTCTTCTCCCAGACACTGCTGTTTTCCTCGCACATCGGGTCAAGCAGGAGGTTGCGCACAACCCGCTGCATCCGAGAGCGTTCCGTGGCATGGTTAATCGGCGCATTTGCGTTGTCGTCGGTGCGGTCGTAGCGGGTGTACATTGCATAGCCCAGCTCGTCGTCCACGCTGACCTGATTGCCGTCATCGTTGAAGTGATAGCGCAGCGTCTTGCCGGAAATTTCATCCTTGACCAGTGCCATGTGATTGCCGTAGGTGTACGAGACGTTCGCCGCGGTCAGAGTTTCATCATTCTTCATGCCCGTCACGGTTGCGTGGGTGATGCAGTGCGGCAGTCCGTCGATGGCGTTCGTGTTGCTGTATTCGTAAGTCACGTCCGCAAGCTTCTTATCTTCCTGATTCTTGACGTGCGGTTCAATAGCAGATGCCGACACGAGCAGGTGATAACCGTTTGCAAGCGCGTATTCGTACTTGCTCATGCGACCATCTTCATGCGTAATGTACAGCGTTTCTTCATTATTATAGTCGAAGCGCACGCAGCTGTTTTCATCCTGCCACGGTGTCTGAATCCGGTCGCACCGACCGTCCGTGTAATGAAGCGTCGTAACTCGGTTCGCGCCGTCCGTCACAGATGCGATTTTCAGCGGAGCGTCCGCCACAGCCGTCACCGTAACTTCATTGCCAACCGCATCCTGAATCTTCTGAATCAGTACCTTCGCGGTTTCCGGCACATCCTCCGTCGGAGTCTCGCTCACCAGCGGGAACGTCATCACGTTGTCGCCCTTATCGGTAATCGTGATGTTCTCATCCCCGACTTCCAGCGTCAGAGACAAACCAGACTGGTCAGAATACTTCTTTTGGTCATCTTTATTCTTCTTAAAGAAGTGTTCCGTGCCGTCGCCATCCGTATACACGAACTCCACTTCGCCGTTGTACAGCACCTTGTGCAGCGTCTGATGCAGCGAAGTCCGCCAGCCATAGCCCATGCCGAACTCGTCTTTGTCGCTGTCGCAAGAATTGTAATAGTGCGTAATCGAGACCGGCAGACGATTGCCATTCATCGCGGTATCCGCATGGGAGAAAATCAGGTTGCCATTGACAAGGCTGACGCTGCCAGTCCCTGCCAACCCAGCAGACTGATGGTCGTAAGTCAGATAGCTCTCCAAGCCCGCAAGGCTCGCGTATTCCAGCACGAAGTACGGCTGATTCGCCGTTTCGCTCGAATGCAGCTGCGAAAAGCTGCTTTCACTTTTGGGCGCGCTCAGCTGAACACCGTGATTTTCGCCCAGATACCACTTGCGTGCAAGGCTCGTGACATCGAACTCTTTCCACGAATACTGATTTTTCAGCACGCGGCAGTAGTCCTGATACAGGCTGTTGACTTTGGGCTGGGTTGCGTAAGTAATCGTCTCCGGATCCCAGTCCTTCAGCACTTCCTTGCACATGATGGCGGTATCCGCCGTCGGTGCGTAAACGTTGCGAACGCACAGCTTTGCGGACGTAATGAAATGATTCGCGCCCAGACGCGGCAAATCCACGACTTTCAGATAAGTCAGGCGGTTGCCGTAGTAATTCGTGTTGCTGATCCACAGCCGTTCGTCGTGCGAGAAGTTCTGCGTCGAACCTTCCTTGACGTAGGTATCGAGGATGCCCGCGGCGTTTTCCGCGCTATTTGCGCTGTCCGCGAACGTCGCAATCGGGCTGTGCGCCTGCGCCGCCATCTGCTGGCGCTTTTCGGCGGAAAGTTCCACCCACTGGTGCGTCGCCGCGTCGTACTCGTGCACCGGCGTGGTCTGCACCACCGCGCGGAAACGATTGTTGCCCAGCGCGTACACCTTGCCGCAGCGAGTGCGGAGGTGTTTCAGTTCCTGCTGAGCCGGGAACTGAATCTGTTCCTGTTTGGTTTCTTGGTTACTCATATGTTTCCTTTCTTTTTGTGCGCTCCTCTGGCGCACGTTTTTTTCTATCGAAGGGTACGAAAAAAGCCCCTCGCGCCGTGCGCGGGAGCCTCTCTGTATCTTCGATGGTATGATTCTATCACACTTTTGTAAAGTGTGCATCCGCGTTTTTAGACAGGGCGAATGACTCGACATCCGCGCAGTTCCTGACAAAATTTTTCTCTGTATCTTTCTCGCACACTGTCTACTTGTTTCTATTCGCTTTGTAGCCTACACTATAAGAAGTATTTCGGTGCTATTTGAAGTGTTTTAAGACCTTTTTATATTGCAAGCAGTGGCGTCTTACCGATTCTTGCTGAAAAAATTTTCGCGAATCCAATGCTATATCATTTACTCAGCGTCATCAATTTCTTCCATTTCAACGCGCCTTCATTTAATATGAATTTTATCAGGCACAAAAGAATTTCTACATGTGCCTGATAATTCTTCATGATGGAGGGGAGTCACATGAAACCTACAACCGAAATCAATACGACCATCGACTATCGTAAAATCGGTGCCCACTTAAAGGAAGCTCGCAAAGCGAACTCCCTTTCGCAAGCGCAAGTTGCCGCATCTTTGCGCATAAGCGTCTGCGCTTATGGAAACCTCGAACGCGGCTCGCAACGAATCAATCTGACGCGCCTCATTCAGCTTTGCGAACTGCTTGGTGTCGCTCCCGGAAGCATTTTGGCAGACTGTACGCCAAGGCTTGTATCCTTAAAGGGCGAGGACTCGCAGGAAGAATTTTCCTTGCCTACTGACCTGCTAAAAGCCCTGTCTGCATGTTCGACTGCTGAGAGGAAATTTCTCGTTGATTTCTTGCCTTTGCTTCATCAGCTCACCACAAAGCCCTAATAGCCTCCATCAGCTTGCCAGCTGATTCTCCACCTCCATCCCAGCAGGGTTCTGGACAAAGAACTGCGTGGCGGTAACTTCCGTCATGGTAACATCGCCGCGCAGCTTTTGCGTCAGATACCCCTTGACATACACCCGCGCACCGGGTTTCAGCGTCTGCACCGCCCAGTCCGCAAGGCGATTCCACGCATGAACCGTGTATGTTTCGTGAATCACCTGCTGCTGACAGTTGCGGTGCGAATGCCGCAGCTGGCAGACGACATGCGAGGTGTCGCCCGTCGTGGGTGTCTTGACGAGAGTGAGAATCGTGCCGGAAAGGAAAAGTTCGTTCATGGTTAATACCTCCTGTTGATAGTGTGTAGTGAGTAGAGGGGAATAAAAGCCCGCCCGTCGGCGGCTTGTACGATCGGCACAGGACGCGACGGGCGGGTACAATTGGTTAGTTTTTTTTAAGTTCTGATGCAGCAACTCGCTTTTCTGCATCGTTGCAAACAATTTATCTCAACAAATCGTTAAAAATTGCCTGTGCAAGCTGGTCTGATAAAACAACGAACACACCGTCTTTCTGCGGAATAAGCGTCGTTCCATCCGCAGAAAAATCCACCGTGTTTTGCGAAATTTCAAAAATTTCGACCAAGTACTCTTGTTCGCCAATTTTTATTTTCCCCCAATAGGAAAATTGCCAATAGCCAATTCCACGGGCATCTTTTAAATATCGGCTATCTTCCCGCATGGACAAATCATCAATATGTACACCATAGGTATCAAACAGCGTTTTGTCTGCCGCTGCTCGCGCTTCTTCCAGTGTAAGATTGCTTTCTTCCGGCATGTAGGGCATAGATTCATAGTCCACAGACGCGCGCCTATACCAGCCATATCGTGCCGCAAAATCAGCCTTCATTTCCGGTGTCCAGAACATTCGCGCACCATATGCATTTTCCCATTCGCGGGTCATTTCCCTTACATAGGAGAACTCCCAATTTTTCGGTTGCTCAAAAGGAGACGTAGAAGTGCCGACTTCCACCCCAATATCGTAGCCATAAACCGAAACATTTAGCTGCTGAAGCTGCAAAGTTTCCACATCTTGATAAATAATCGTAAAATTCCAATGCAATTCGCCATATAGACATTGAAGCCGATAATCTATATCAACAATCAGCGCATTTTCCGGCACTTTTTCCATTGCAGCTGCATATGCTTCTTCAAACGTCGGCACATACTTCAAATATTCGAGACTGCCCTCCTGTGCCGCGCAGTCCAGAACTTTGGTGGTTTCCTCTGCCTGCACACAGGGAAGCCCTAAGAGCATCAGGAAAATTAAAAGCACAGCCAATTTTTTCGTTAACATTTCCATTCTATCCTCCTATTGTTGTGGTTTTGAAGAATATACCAACATTATTTTCCGCAAGCCGACACCAGTTCAACTTGTTAATTGAAAATTATAAACATGTCGGTTAGATTATTCCGGAACATAGTGACGATAAATCGCGATAAAATAGTCTCGCAATGCATCAATTGTTTCCTTACCTGCAATACCATCCACTTTAATTTGGACATGGTCTTGGAATTCCCTTACAGCCCATTCGTTATCCGTGCCATAGATGCCGTCAACATAGATTTGCGTTGTATCCTTTGAATCTCTGCCATCTAAGAATTTATGCAGCATTACCTCCAATGCAGCATTTTTCCTCAAATTACTGTTATCTTTTCGAAGGAAGTTGCCATCCTCGAAAAATGTTTTAAAGTAGTTATTAATATACATGTCCATGTGCTCAGGGCTACAGCCATACCAAATAATTCCCGTGTTTTCAGGAATGTATCCATCGCGCATTTGTCCTGTTTCATCCAAGAAATACACATAAATCTTGCCTTCTATATCCTTCTGCGTAGTGTATAGTTCAATCGAGCGGTTCAAATAACATAACAAGTTATTCTCTGCATCCTCCAGCCGGACGGAAGCACTTCGAAGAATAACCTCATAAACGTCTGGATATTCTTCTGTGCCGTTGGCATCAGCAAAAAGTATCGGTCTATTAGAGCAATATGCAAACAAATTACAACCGATTTTCTTGCACTGAATTAGCATATCCGCATTGACAAACCGCCCCCACCACGGATTATAGTACCGACTCCGCAGATAGTACAGCCCCGTCTCCTCATCAAACACATACCCGCGGTAGCGGAA
>OMCO01000368.1_pt1 | contig 15787 bp, 12 predicted proteins | sample 1645031 | NCBI WGS metagenome assembly OMCO01 (sample SAMEA103958146, study PRJEB25191) | human gut metagenome
GACGGCTGCGGCTCGCAGACACAATTGCGCGGTGTTGCCTTAGAGTTTTTTCTTCATTTCCGCCGCATCAAGGAGCAGGCTTGAGCATCGTGTATGCAGCATTTCTGTTCGACGTTATTCGACATTTAATTGCGTAAAATTGCAAAATCGCTTGATTATTTCATGATTATCTGTTATGATTGCCATATAAACCGATCCACGCCCGGCGGGGCGAAACAAAAGGGAGGAACGATTCATGGCAACGAAACGGCTTCTTTCTCTGGCGCTGGCACTGCTCCTGGCAATATCTCTTCCGCTGTCCGTCGCTGCGCAGGAATATGACTTGGCGCAGGGCGATATTACTGTCTCAGCGAATGATTCCGGCCAATATGTATCTCAGGGCGATACCCAAAACGAGCTGCAAACCTCGGATACCGTTATCTCCAGCTCTTCCACCACCGATAATACCATCACCATTTCCACCTCCGAAGGCGCGGAGGCGGATATCACCATCAAGGATCTGGATGTGTCGACCAATGGCGAAACCGCCATCGATGTGGGCAGCAGCAATGCCACCATCCACGTAGAGGGCGAGAACCACATTGACTCGGGCACCACGCAATCCGACGCATCCCTGATCCATGTCAGCGACGGCAGCCTGAACCTGACCAGTGAGACCGGCGGCGAGCTGGAGCTGATCAATCAGGAATCCGACGGCGCCGTGATCGGCTCCGACAAGGAAGAGGAATTCTCCGGCAGCATCACCATCGACGGTGATATTGATCTGTCCGCCGGAGCCTCGCTGGGCATAGGCAACGGTGCCGCCATCGGCTCCGGCGCAGACGGCGACTTCACCGGCGACGTGACCATTGCGGGCGAAGCGAATGTTGACGCCATTGCCCAGGATGACGGTGCGGGCATTGGCTCTGGTTCGAAGGGTGAGATGTCCGGCAGCATCACCATTGCGGGAGACGCCAATGTAGCCGCAGCCAGTGCGGACGAGGGAGCCGGTATCGGCTCCGGCTACGATGGTGACATGTCCGAAACCGGCAGCATCACCATTCGCGGCGATGCAAATGTGACCGCCATCAGCGGAGACGACGGGGCCGGCATTGGCTCCGGCTCGGACGCAAATATGGCGGGCACCATTGATATTTTGGATAACGCAGCTGTCAACGCGGGCAGTGACGATCACGGTGCGGGTATTGGCTCCGGCCTTCGCGGCGAAATGTCCGGCGACATCACCATTGGCGGCAACGCGCAGGTGACCGCCAGCGGCGATCATGAATCCGCGGGTATCGGTGCCGGAGCGTGGTCTGATGACGGAGACGGTGACGGCATGACCGGGACGATCATGATCCGGGATAACGCCCAGGTGACTGCCAATGCCGGACGGGAGAGCAGCGCTGCCATCGGCGGCGAGGACGATTCCGATATGAAGGGCATTATTGCCATCCTGGGGAATGCCCAGGTGACCACCGGCGTTGTCAACGAACTGAAGGCCGAAATTGATTCCAACGGCAAGGTCGCACTGACCGTAACGCCCAAAGAGGGCGAAATCGGCAGCATTGGCGGACAGCAGAATGGTCATAATGCTCCCAACGGAAGATTTATCTTCAGCTCCGGCGTCACCGTGAACGGCGTCAAGGGCGGCGATACGGATGGACTGAATAAATTTGTCAACCTGTACCAGGACGGTGAAGGCTCAAATTATATCAATCTGGAGGTCAGCGTTGATGAAAACGGCGCTTTCTCGGCCAAGGTAAAGGATGGCACCGCCAGTGTGCGCAATATCCTTTATAACAGAAGTCTCAGCGTCCCTACCGAACCCGGGCATTATCTTGTAGAATGCAGAATCAGAATCACAGGCGTGGGAATTGATCCCGACGAAGGGCCTATGACCGTTCGCTTAAAGATCGGTGAACTGATTATCCCGGAAAAAGAGCCCGAGGAAAATCCGCCGGAAGAGCCCAAACCCGAAGAGCCAAAGCCGGTTGGCCCCACGCAGCCCGAAAAGCCGACTGCTCAAGCCAGCAGCGCGGCTCTCTACCGGGTAAGTGACCAGAATGGCAAGGATGTGCCCATCCACGCAGAGAAGAGCGGCACGGTGTACACCATCATCGCAGCGGAAGCGCAGGCCACGCTCACCGGTAACCTCTACGGATTGAAGATCCTGCGCAGCTGGGGCGTGGAGGAGCTGGTATTCCAGACCCCGGAGGGTACCTTCACCTTCCTGCTGGATGATCTGCTGAGCCGGGGCACCGATTTCCAGTGCTATTCCCTGGCCCACGACGGCAGGGCGGTTTCCTTCACCCTGGACGGAGGGAGCATTGCGGACATTTTGAAGTAATCGCACAGCGGGCGGCCAGTGGCCGCCCGCTTGTCGGTCAAAACGGGGCTGTCTCACCAGGAGGCAGCCCCGTCAATATTCTGCTTGGGAGGTTACAGCTCCACCGGGCAGATACCCTCGGCTTTGCCGCCGCGCAGGACATCCGCCAGAGCACACAGAGCCGGTTCCTCATAGTCATAGGCGGCCAGCTTCCAGATCTCAGCGGGCAGGCCGGACAGGTCATAGGGGTTGCGCAGGGCAATGACGGCAAGGGGTTTCCCCAGTGCGGCCAGCGCTCTTTCCAGGTCCAGCTGGCCCCGGAACAGGTGGCCGTTGCAGGTGCCAAGGACGATCTTGTCGCAGCGCTCCGCCTGCTGCGCCGCCTGGCGGATATCCTCCCGGGTCGGCTCCTTGGGCGTGACCAGGCACTTGGCCCCGAAGGTGCGGGCCATGTATTCCGGGAACGTGACCGCGCCGCCGTCCTCATTGGCTACGCCGGATACCCGGTAATCCGCGCAGCCGCAGAAGAAGGTATCCTCATCCGCCTGGAATGGGGTGCCGCCCAGCTGAGTTACGGCCTGGCGGCTCATGCGCAGTACTGCCTCCCGATCCTCCCGGCGGTTGCACAGCGCTGCCTCCGGGGCGTCGAAGAGCTGCCGCTTGTATTCCAGAATACGCTCCACGGACTGCCGGATTTCCGCCATGTCCAGCTCGCCCCGCTGGGCGGCCTGGTTCAGCGCCTGCGCCGCCTGCACCTCCAGCTCGAAGGTGGCGGAGATCTCCGCAATGTCCACCCCCGCCTTGACGGAAGCGACTACCCCCTCCGGGGTGCCGAAGTGATCCCGGATGGCCAGCATTTCCATGCAGTCGGTGAAGATCAGGCCCCGGAAGCCCAGTTTCTTGCGCAGCAGCTCCGTCACCATATATCGGGACATGGTGCAGGGCATCCCGGATGCCTCGATATTGGGGAAGATCACATGGCTCATCATCACGGCAGGCGCGCCCGCCTGGATGGCGCGGCGGAAGGGGATCAGCTCCAGCTGCTCCAGCTCCTGCTCGGTCTTGTCCACCCGGGGCAGCCCCAGGTGGCTGTCCACCGCCGTGTCGCCGTGGCCGGGGAAATGCTTGATGCAGCAGTGTGCGCCGCTGTGCGCGTAGGGGGCAATGGAGGCACAGCCAAAGGCAGCCACCCGCTCCGCCCGGTCGCCGTAGCTGCGCACGCCGATCACAGGGTTTGCCGGATTGCTGTTCACATCCAGCACGGGAGCCATATTGAAGTTCGCCCCCAGGCCCCGCAACTGACGGATGGTGATCTGGGAGGCAAGGCGGGCGTTCTCCGGGTCGCCGGTGGCAGCGACGGCCATCGCGCCGGGGACATTCACCGCGTCCTTCGGCAGACGGGAGACCATGCCCCCCTCCTCGTCGATGATGATAAAGGGCGGAATGCCGGTCTCCCGGAGGATGAACTCCCGGATCTCGCCGCAGAGCCTGCGCATCTGGTCGGCGTTTTCTATATTGCGGCGGAACAGGATCACGTTGCCGATCTTGTATTCCCGGATCAGATCTTTGAATTCTTCGGTCAGCGCTGTGCCGTGGAAGCCATATTCCAGCTTCTGGCCCAGCAGTTGTTTCACGCTCAGCTCCATCATGGGTCACTCCTTGGTGTATCGTTCATAGGCGGCCTTTCTTTCACGGAAGGCCCGGCTCTCAGCGTCATAGCGCGCCAGCAGCGCGTCCGCGTCCCAGGCGGGATTTTCAAAATCCCGGTGCCCGGCCAGCAGAGAGATAAAGGGCTTGCCGTCCTGCCGCACCGGGTCCAGGAAGCGGAAGTCCGCCGGGTACATCCGCCGAAGCAGCTCCAACAGCTTCACGCCCATGGCCACGGGCCGAATCTCCCTTTCGTCCAGGATGTGCAGCTGAATGCCGCCGCACAGGGTTCCCTGGTGCTTGGAGGTGGTGGGCACAAAGTACATCGGCGTGGCCTCCACGCCGGGGCAGCCCAGGGCGTTAAAGGCCCGGCTGAAGCCCTCCGCCCGGATGAACGGCGCGCCCAGAATGGCAAAGGGGTCGCTGGTTCCCCTGCCCTCGGACAGATTGGTGCCCTCGATCAGGCAGGTGCCGGGATACAGCAGCGCCGTCTCAAACCGGGGAATTCCCAGGCTGGGCGTCACCCAATAGTGCCCCCAGTCCCGGAAGGTACACGCCCTGGTCAGATTGGCACAGGGAACGATTTGCAGATCACACCCGCAGCCAAGCTCCGCGTTCATCATTTCCGCCAGCTCGCCGCAGGTCAGGCCGTAGCACACCGGCATTTCGTAGCCGCCGACGAAGCTGGCCGTTTCCGGCCGCAGCAGGCCGCCCTCCACCCGGTCGCCCAGGGGGTTGGGACGGTCCAGCACCACCAGGCGCTTCCCGGCGGCGGCGCAATCCTCGATGCAGTAGCGCAGAGTGGACAGGAAGGTATAGTACCGGCAGCCCACGTCCGCAATATCATAGACCAGGGTATCAAACAGCGCCAGCGTTTCCGCCGACAGGCGCTTGGAGGTCTTGGTGTAAAGGCTGCGCACGGTCAGGCCGCTCTCCGGGTCGGTTTCGTCGGCAAACAGCGCCCCCGCCGCCTTGTCGCCCCGCACGCCGTGCTCCGGGGCCAGCAGCAGCCGCAGGTCGCAGCACCGCTTTAATACATCAATGGTCGGCTCGTTTCCGCTGGTGCGCCCAGAGGGGCCGGTGAGCAGGGCAACGCGCCCGGACAGCAGGTGGGAAAACTCCGCCACCCAGTCGGCGCCGAATAGAACCATATTTTTCTCCTTTCTCAGGCCAGGTCGTCCAGGGACTGCACCAGCTTATACTGCTCCTTGGGGATCATGAAGCACTCGCAGTAGCCCTTTCTTCCCTGGATGCCCCGCAGGCGCTTCAGGTGGGAATAATACTCCTTATAGGGGAAGCTGGTGGAGTGGACGGCAAACCAGTGGTGCTCAATGGCCTTTTCCCACAGGGGGAAGCCGTCGGTCACATCCAGGTAGACATACGGCTCAAAGCCGGGCGCATCCTCCCAGTTTTCGGCAAAGTACAGGTGCCGGGCAAAATGCTTCGGCTCCTCCCGCTGGAAGCCCTCGATGGCGGCATAGAACCAGGCGTCTACCACAATTTTGTGACAGACCATGTGGTCCTTGTGCATGCTGTTTTCGTGGTGGGTGACGATGATATCGGGCTTTACCTTGCGAATGACGTCGCACACGGCGAAGCGCACCTCGTCGTTGTCCGGCAGCAGGCCGTCCTCATAGGGCAGGACATAGGCCTCTCCCCCCAGGTCGGCGGCGAAAGCCTCCGCCTCCGCGATCTTCCCCCGGCGGTATTCGGCGATATCCGCCCCGGCGGGCGCACCCTTCTCCCCTGCCGTCAGGGCCAGCGTAACGGCCCGGCCGCCATGGACGGCGCAGGTGGCGAGCAAGGCTCCGGCGGTCAGCTCGGCGTCGCCGATGTGCGCGCCGATGGCAAGGATCGTATGCTTCTTCATATTCTCACAGCTCCTTTATAAGCACGCCGAAGGTACGCATGATGCGGAACCCCGCGCCCAGATAGATAAATCGTGCATGGTTATCCTCCCCGGTGAACAGGGACATGTATTGGGACCCCACCTGCTTTTCCCGCGCCAGCAGGCGGTAGAACAGCAGCGTCCCCAGCCCGTGCCCCTGATACTGGGGCGCGACGCCCAGACCTGCGAAGTAGCCCCGGCCGGTTTCCTCCGGGTAGACGGGGCCGGTAAAGCCCGCGCAGGTATTGTACTTCAGGCCAACCAGCAAATCCATGTTGGCTTTCCCTGCTGCCGGAATTTCCGATGACCACATGGGGTTTTCCAGCGCAGCCACCATTTCCTCCAGCCCGACGTGCCGGGCGGCGTCATAGCGCGCCACGTGGTAGCCCTGGGCTGCCATCTTCTCCGCCTTTTCCTCCACCCATGCCGGGGTCTCAAAATCGGCCAGGTTCAGGTACATGGCACACTCCCGGGTGGTTTCCCGGTAGCCCTGGGCGATCATGCGGTCGTGCAGGGGGATATCCAGGGCGATGCCCGGTGCGTTGTTGTGCTGGTGGCCCGGCGTACCGGGGATGATCCAGGGCAGGCGGATGGGGTTGAAAAACGTGACGGCGCTGTAACGCCTGCCTGCCCGGCGGAAGGCATCCTCCAGCGCTTCCAGCAGGCGGGCGGTGTTTTCATCGTTGTCCGCCTCCGGGGCCAGGATCAGGCAGCTGACATAGCCCCGCACATCCCCCTTGGGGATATCCGCGCCGGTGCACCCGTTGACGAAGCCAAGGACGCGCCCCGCCTCCTCCAGCACGAAGGTGTATTCCGGGGAAAAATTGGGGTGTCCGGTGAGCAGGCGGCGGAAGGCCTCCTGCTTCAGCGGCGCAAAGCCCAGCTGAAGCCCAGCCGTATTCCACAACTCCAGCAGGCAAGGCTCATCGGATGGTAAATAATTTCTTATCATGGTTCCTCCCTCAGCACGGCGGCCCCCACCATAGCAGTGGGGGCCGCGTTCGTTTGTGTGAATCAGCCCTTGACGGCGCCGATGGTGACGCCTTCCATGAAGTACTTCTGAAGTGCGAAGAACAGGATGAACATGGGCAGTGCGGAGATGGTCGCGCCCGCCATCATGGGGGCGAACAGGGTCTCGTTGGCAAACTTGAACTGCTTCAGGCCCACCTGGATGGTGAACATGGCCGGGTTGTTGGTCACAAGGAAGGGCCAGAAGAAATCATTCCAGCTGGACATGAAGGTATTGATGGCCATGACGGCCAGCACCGTCTTTGCCAGGGGCAGGATGATCTTCACAAAGATCTGGAACTGGTTGCAGCCCTCGATCTTCGCGCTCTCGATCAGCGGCGTGGGCAGGCTGGTAAAGAACTGCTTGCACAGGAAGATATTGTAGGCCGTGCACAGCCCCGGCAGGATCATGGCCGCATAGGTATTGGTCATGGAGAATTTACGCACCATAAGGATGTACAGGGGGACCTGCGTCACCTGATAGGGGATCATCATGGCCACCAGGATCATGGCAAACAGAATGCCGCTGCCCTTGAATTTGATCTTGGCGAAGGCATAGCCCGCCATGGAGGCGAAGACCACATTGCCGACCACGGCGCAGGAGGCCACGATGCAGCTGTTGATGATCCAGCGCAGAGAATGCTCGTTGAAATCAAAGAATGCCTGGAAGGATTCCAGCGTAAAGCGGGCGGGGAAGATGGTGCGCATATTGCCCGCTGTGGACACGTTGGGGCCAAAGGCGGAGAGGATCATGTAGCAAATGGGGAACAGTGTCGCCGCCGCCAGGATGGTCAGCACAATGGCGATGACCGCGTTGCGCAGGTAGCGGATCTTCACATTGTCCAGGTGCTGGGAATAAAGTCCGGTTGATGCCATGTCTATTCCCTCCTTAATACTCGACGTCCACGCCCATCGCCTTGAACTGGAACAGGGACATAATGGCAATGACAATGGTCAGCAGGATTGCCTGGGCGCAGGCCATGCCGAACTCGTTCCGTTCGAAGGCGTTGCGGTAGATCAGCAGGCCGATCATGGTGGTGGAATTGTCCGGGCCGCCGCCGGTCATGATGTAGGCGTTCATAAACACCTGGAAGGAGCCGATGACGCCGGTGATCAGCAGAAACAGAGTGGTAGGCTTGACCAGAGGCCAGACGATATAGCGCACCTTCTGGAAGAAGGTGGCTCCGTCCAACTCGGCCGCCTCGAAATAGCTGTTGTCAATGCCCAGCAGGGCGGCAATATATGTGATAACCCTTACGCCATGGCTGGAAAGCAGCGCCATGATGATCAGGGAAAGCATCGAGGTTTTGGTGGATGAGAGCCAGTTCTGGGCCGGGATGCCAAAGAAGCCCAGCAGCCGGTTGAAGATCCCATCCGGGGAGGAATCGTACAGCCACAGCCACACCACGCTCAGCGCCACGCCGGAAGCGATGCCGGGCAGGTAATACATAGCCTTGAAGATGGACTGCACCTTTTTCTTAAAGGGCAGGATCATCACCGCAATGGCAAAGGAGAGCAGCAGCGACAGGGGCACCACGATCACCGTATAGAGCGCGGTGTTGTAAGCCGCCTTGTAGAAAAGATTAAATTTGGAGAACTTCAGCGTATCGGCATAGTTCTTCAGGCCGATAAACTTGGAGCCGAAGGGCTTGTATTTCAGGAAGCTGGTATAAATGGCGCTGATCACGGGGTACAGGGTAAAAACGCAGAAAATCACCATGGCGGCAGCAATAAAGACGTACCCCCAGAGGTCGTCATTGGTAAGTCTCAGCCTGCGGTGAACCGTCCGCCGCTTTTCTTTCGTATCGTTCATTGTCTACCTCCATGGATAAAATACCCACCCCACCGAGGTGGGGTGGGCAGGTGTTTGGGTTTAGATCTTGCCAGAGACGCAGTTCTCAGCGCCAAAGGCATCCTGGGCAGCCTCGACGATGTGGTCGTAGGCTTCCTGAGCGGAGATCTCACCAGCCAGCAGAGCCTGGAACTTGGGCACGATCTGCTCGTCCATCAGCTTCTTGGCGGTAGCGGACATCTCAGCGGTGATGTCCTCGGGAGGAGCCTGCACCATGGCGATGCAGCGGCCAGCAGTGGCCAGGTTGTCAGCGTCGCGGCCCTCGGGCAGAACCAGGGCGTCACGGCCGGACTGGCAGACGGGCTCCAGATACAGGTCGTTCATGCAGGTAGCAATGCGGTCGCCGGAGCAGATGTAGTCCATGAACAGCAGCACGTTCTTCAGGTGCTCGTCAGTGGTCTTGTTGTTGCGCAGGGCGATCAGGCCGTCCACAGTGCCGTAGCAGGACTCTTCGCAGCCGTCCATGGTGGGAACGGGCAGGAAAGCGTAGTCCATCTTCAGGGAGTTCTCAACGGCGGTGCCGTCGTTGGCTTCCAGAGCGGCGTTGTTCTTCTTGAAGTTGTTCTCAAACAGAGGCATCGCCTTGCCGAAGATCATGGCGTTGCCGGTCTGGCACATGACCATACGCTGGCCAGCTTCCACGCCGTAGTTGGGCATGTAGCCGGACTTGGTCATCTCTTCGACGGCCGTCAGCAGGGTCAGCATGTTCTCGGAGGTAAAGGCGTACTTCAGGTCGGGGGTGAAGGTGTTGCTCAGGCCCACGCCGGCGCCGAAGATGGACAGCATGTCGGAAGCGGTGACGCCGGAGTTGGCGAACACGAAGCCGTAGCAGTCGTCAGTGGTGCCCTGCTTGATGACATCCAGGAACTCCTCATAGGTCCAGCCCTCGTCCTGGATCTTCTTGACATCGATGCCCAGCTCTTCCATCATGGTCTTGTTGGCGCCGATGGACTGGATGGTCAGGTACAGAGGCAGGCCATAGGTGGTGCCTTCCAGGGACATGTACTTCACAGCGCCCTCGTCGTAGTCGGCCAGACGGTCAGCGTCCATGTACTGCGCGATGTCAACGGCAACGCCCATCTCCACGAAGGTGCCCAGAATGCCGGAGGAAATCTCAGCAATGTCGGGAGCCTCGCCAGCCAGCGCCATGTTGTTCAGCTTGTCGTTGTGATCGCCCCAAGAGGTCTCGATGACCTCAACGGTCAGGTTGGGGTACAGCTCATGGAAATCAGCGGCCCAGGTCTTCAGGTTTTCCAGATAATTGCCGGTAACGGGGGGAGCCATGATAACGATGGTATCCTCGGCCTCTGCGCTGGCGCCGATGGCAAACAGCCCCAGAACCATGACACAGACCAACAGCATAGAGATGATCTTCTTCATTTATTTTCCTCCTGATGTTTCAAATTGAGCGCGCGGTCCTGCAAATTTTTCAGCAATCCCTTGTGCTTGCAACCATTATAATTTATCCTGCATTTTGTGTCAAGTATTTTATAAAGCACTGAAACAATTTTTCATGCCATGGTTGGATTTTCCGCAATTTGTTGGATATGGTGAAACATTCCCATCCTCTCTTCTTTGAAAATATACACATTGCACAAAATTCGTCATCCTTTTTTGTCTACAAAGTGAATGGCCTTTCCCGGCATAAAACGGTACAATGGGGATAACTGACAGACAGAAAGGCAGGGTATCCATGAACAGTGCATTGCTTCGGCTTCGTGAAAGCTCCGAGCGGTTTTCCAGCACGGAGCGCGGGGTGGCGGAACGGATCCTGGCCGATCCGCAGCTGGTGGTGGACCTGAGCGTCCACGAGCTGGCGCAGAGGACCTTCTCCTCTCCCTCCACCATCGTGCGCATGTGCAGCCACACCGGATATTCCGGCTACAAGGAATTCCGCCGGGCCGTGACCTATGAGCTGGCCCGGCGGGAGCAGACCCGGCGGGATGAGCAGCAGGAAATCCGACGGTCGGACTCCCTGGAGCAGGTCATTGACAAGATCACCTACGCCAACATTCTGTCCCTGGAGGAGACCCGGGATCTATTGGATGTGTCCGTGCTCCGGGAGAGCGTGCAGCTGCTGAAGCAGGCCCGGGTGATCCACCTGTTTGGCCTGGGCGCGTCGCTGTGCGCGGCCAAGGACGCCTATCTGAAATTTCTGCGGCTGAATAAGCTCAGCGTCATCAACGAGGACTGGCATTCCCAACTGGTGCAGTCCTCCAACGCCACGGCGGAGGATGTGGCCCTGGTGTTCTCCTACTCCGGCGCGACATCGGAGGTGGTGGCCTGCATGCGGAATCTGAAGAAAAACGGCACTCCCATCATTGCCATCACCCGCTGTGTCCAGACCCCGGTGTACGAGCTGGCGGATCACCGGCTGTACATCGCCGCCAACGAGGCGCTGTTCCGCAGCGGCGCCATGTCCTCCCGCATGTCTCAGCTGAACGTGGTGGATATTCTGTTCACGGCCCTGGCCAACGAGAACTATGAGCAGTCCGTGGCCCAGCTCTCCCGCACCCACATTCAAAAGCCTGAAAAGGCCACCCGTTGACATCTTATTTCCTGATAAGGCGGTACCTATGAATTTTTCCTCCGATTCCAAATTTATGGCCCTGTGCGTCCGGCTGGTGGCGCTGTGCAAGATCAATCTGCTATGGCTGCTGTGCAGTCTGCCCGTGTTTACCATCGGCGCTTCCACCTGCGCCATGCTGGCCTCTCTTACCGCCATGCGGCAGGAGGAGGACTGCGGGGCGAGGGTCTTTTTCCGCGCCTTCCGGCAGCATTTTTCAAGGGCGACCGTGCTTTGGCTGCTGATCGTCTTTCTGGGGGCCATGCTGGCGCTGGACTACCGCATCGTGGCCTATCTGGATTTTCCGGGCCGGATGGCGGTGATCGTTCTGATCTTCTTCTGTGCCTTTGCCCTGGTGCTGGTGGGCGGCATCATCTTTCCCCTGCTGGTGCGCTATCCGGGCACCGTAAAGGATACCATTATCAACGCCGTGCTGCTCAGCGTCTCCAATCTGCCAAAAATGCTCCTGGTCACCGCCATGAACACTCTGCCTCTCCTGCTGCTGATCGTGATCCCCCAGGTTTTCTTCTTCCTCAGCTTCCTGCTTCCCATCTGCGGCTTTTCTCTGATCGGCCTGTATGATCTGACCGTCACGGACAAAATCTTCGCCGCGCTGGAGCCGGAGGCGCGGGAGTGAGCCATAGACAAAAACGGGCAGGGAACGCCGCTGCGCGCTTCCCTGCCCTTCATTTTTATACTTCCACCCGGTAGGGATCGTCTCCCACCTGGTGGCCACTGATGGTGCTGCCTTTCTCCGCATACACGGGCACCTGATCCAGCTTGCCGGATTTGATGAACATCATCAGGGCGGCAAACATGATGCCCTGGCGGCGGCCGATCTCCTCCTCCGGCAGGTCGCACACGCCCATGGCGCACATGGTCCCCAGGCCCAGGGCATGCGTCCACATCTGCTCAAACAGGAGCTTTGCCTGCTCCCGGGTCAGGCCGTTGTCCTGCATCACCAGCTGGATGCAGGTCTCGTCCATCACGTCCAGATCCCACAGGGCCTGCTCAAAGCTGACGCCTTTATTATGCTCCTGCAAAAACAGGAGCTTGAACAGCTCCGGCTCATGGATGCCATAGCTGACGATCATCATTCCGATGCGCTTGAACGCGGGGGTATATTCCCGGTAGTCGCTGATATAGGACATAAATTCCTGGATGGCCAAGTCCCGGGCAGCCTGCTTCACTTCCTCCATATTTTTGAAGAGGGTAAAAATCGGTCTGGCAGAGGTGCCCAGCTTTGTGCCCAGATCACGGGCAGTCAAGGCGGACACACCGCCCTCCTTGATCATCTGAAACGCGGCGGTGGCAACCTCTTCACGGGTGAATTTAGGCTTTGGGGGCATGATAGCAGCATCCTTTCCTTTTATGTTATGCAACATTGTTTTTATTATAAAGCTTTTTTCGGATTTGTCAACAAAAATCAAATCGGGTGCGAAAAAATCCGCACCCGAAAGCTGTTATAAGGTGTTATTTAATAGAAAAGCAGATCGGCGTAGGTGGGGAATGGCCAGTATTTCTTGGCGGTCAGCTCCTCCAGGCGGTCGGCGCTGGCGCGCAGGGCGTCCATGGTGACAATGATCGACTGGCGGCAGTAGGCGGCGGCCTCTTTGGCGTCACCGGGGATGGTTTTCAGCTGGTCAGTCAGCTGCTGGATCCGGGCATACATTTCATCCTGGACCTGAGCCAGGCGGACGATCAGATCCCGCTCGCTGCGGCAGGGAACTCCCATGGCCTGCTTGGCGGCGGCTGTGTCGCACAGCTCCCTGGTATAGGCGGAGGAAGCGGGCAGGATCTGGTGGATGGCCATGTCCAGCATGGTCCTCGCCTCGATGTTCACCACCTTGCGGTAGGATTCCAGGTGGATGAGATACCGGGCGCGGAACTCCTGCTCGTTGAAAATGCCGTGGCGCACCACCAGGTCGATATTCTTATCGCTGACGTAGGCGGGCAGCGCCTCAGCGGTGGAGGGCAGGTTGCTCAGGCCGCGGCGGGCTGCCTCCTGCTTCCATTCCTCGGAATAGCCGTTGCCGTCAAAAATGACCCGCTGATGCTCACTCAGGGCCCGGGAGACGATCTGCTGCAGGGTAGCGTCGAAATCCTCCGCCTTCTCCAGCGCGTCGGCAAAGCGGCCCAGCTGCTCGGCCATGATGGTATTCAGGGCAATATTGGGGCCCGCCACCGACTGAGAGGAGCCCAGCATGCGGAATTCAAACTTGTTGCCGGTAAAGGCCAGGGGGCTGGTGCGGTTACGGTCGGTGGTGTCCTGGGGAATGGCGGGGATGCCGTCCACGCCGATGCGCAGGACGCTCTTGTCCGGCTCCTGATAATTGGTGCCGTGGATGATGGAATGGACCACCGCGTTCAGCTCATCCCCCAGGAAAATGGAAACAATGGCCGGGGGCGCTTCGTTGGCCCCCAGGCGGTGATCGTTGCCCGCATAGGCCACGGTGCAGCGCAGGAAATCCTGATATTCGTCCACGCCCTGAATGAACGCCGCCAGAAACACCAGGAACTGGGCGTTCTGCCGGGGCGTTTTGCCGGGGCTGAACAGATTCCGGCCGGTGTCGGTGGCCAGTGACCAGTTGTTGTGCTTGCCGGAGCCGTTGACCCCGGCAAAGGGCTTTTCATGGAGCAGACACACCAGATTGTGCTTGGCAGCACACTTCTTCATGATCTCCATGATGAGCTGGTTGCTGTCGCAGGCGCTGTTGGCGTCGGTATAGATGGGGGCAAGCTCATGCTGGCAGGGCGCGCCCTCGTTGTGCTTGGTTTTGGAGAGGATGCCCAGCCGCCACAGCTGCTCATCCAGGTCCTTCATAAAGGAAGAGACACGGGTGCGGATGGTGCCGAAATAGTGGTCGTCCAGCTCCTGCCCCTTGGGGGGCTGAGCGCCGAACAGCGTCCGGCCGGTGATGCGCAGATCCTCCCGCTGGGCATAGAGGTCCTTGGGCAGGAGGAAATACTCCTGCTCCGCGCCGACCTGCGGCGTCACGCGGTGGGTCTGCTCGTCGCCGAACAGGCGCAGGATGCGTACGGCCTCGCGGCTGACTGCCTCCATGGAGCGCAGCAGCGGCGTTTTCTTGTCCAGCGCGTCGCCGCCGTAGGAGCAGAAGACCGTCGGGATGCAGAGACTGCCGTCCTTGATGAACGCGAAGGACGTCGGGTCCCAGGCGCTGTAGCCTCTGGCCTCAAAGGTGGCGCGCAGGCCACCGGAGGGGAAGCTGGACGCGTCCGGCTCGCCGCGGACGAGCTCCTTGCCGGAAAACTCCATCGTGATCTTGCCGCCGGGAACGGGGCTGATGAAGCTGTCGTGCTTCTCGGCCGTCACGCCGTTGAGCGGCTGGAACCAGTGCGTGAAATGCGTCGCACCATGCTCGAGCGCCCACTGCTTCATGCCGGCGGCGATCTCATTGGCGACCTCCAGCGTCAGCGGCTGGTCCTGCTCGAGGCACCGCCTCCACGCGGCGACAGCCTCGGCTGCGACATACTGCTCCATCGCAGCCTCATTGAAGACCATACTGCCGAAAACCTCCGGAATATTGTTGGATTCACGCATCACGACATCCCTCTACTTTCATAAAAAATCCAAAAAACAAAATACGCATCGTATTGTACCCCCGCGGCCCTGAAACGTCAAGAATGAAACTTTTACGAAGATAAAAACAGGCAAAACCCGGTTCCTTGTGGAAGCATCCGAAATTTTTCCGGGACCCGAATTTTTCCTTGCAACGCGCGGGGCGCTATGCTATACTGGGTCTGTACCCACCGCAGGAGACGTCTTCCTGCGGCGGGCTGTTTTTCTTTTCCTGTCCTCAGGGCATGGACATCTTGCTTTAAACAAAAACCTCCGCAGGGGCATGCTCTGCGGAGGTTTTTTCGTTTCTCGTTCAGGACACCGGCTTGGGGTTGGCAGCGGTGTTCTCCGCGTCGTCGGCATTGGCGTCCTTCGGCATTTCGAAGGGGACGACATCGTCCGGCTGCAGCTCGATGCGGCTGTTGTCCTCCGACAGCACGCGCGTGCCGGTGGTTTCGCGCTCGTAGATGACATTGCCGTCACGGTCGGTGATGCGCTCGATGAAGTACGGCGCGTAGTATGTTCCGCCGTTGGCAAAGGGCGCGTACGCCGCCGCCATCTGCACGGGGGATGTGCCGTAGGTCATGCTGCCCAAGGCGAGGGAGAGATTCGCATCGCGGTCATCCAGCTCAATGCCGACGCTTCGCAGATAGCGCTGCGCAGTCTGGACGCCGATGGCTTGCAGCACCTTCACGGCGGGGATGTTCAGGCTGTTTTTGAGCGCTGTGCGGACGGTCACGTTCCCGTAGTAAGCATTGCCCGCGTTGCGCGGCTTGTAAGTGCCGAAAGCGGTTGGCGCATCGAGAATTACGCTGGCACACGTCCATCCGGCGGATTCAATCGCGGGGGCATAGACCGCCAGCGGCTTGAGCGCACTGCCGGGCTGACGGCGCAGCTGGGTCGCACGGTTCAATCCGCGGCGGGTGACGTACTTGCGT
>OMCO01000377.1_pt1 | contig 15534 bp, 17 predicted proteins | sample 1645031 | NCBI WGS metagenome assembly OMCO01 (sample SAMEA103958146, study PRJEB25191) | human gut metagenome
GCTGGAAACCATGGTCGCAAAACTTGAAAAAGAAGCAACGAACCTGGAAGCCTCTCTGGAGGATTTGACGGCTCCTTCACCCGCTGCCGAGGTTCGTTCCAACTACGAGAAGTTCTTTCAGTTGGCCAAACAGTATTCTAACATCGAGGTGCTTGACCGTGACATTCTGCTAACCTTCATCGACAGGATCGTGGTAGGTCCCAAAATACTGCCGGACGGATATATCAAGGCTCCCCGCAAACACGCATCCTATCAACAAAGCGTAACCATCTACTACAAATTCATAGGCAGCCTTTCCGACCATGCACCTGTTCCGACCTTTCCTGTACGAGCCGATACTTCCGATGAAGCTATCGAAATCTGAAAGTTCACGATGTAAAAGAGACACCAAGGGAGGTCAGTGATGCCCTAAAAGCCGAGGCGCTGGATGCTGCCATTGACCACCAGCTTGATTTACTTGCAGCAGCGAAAAGGCGTGGCAGGGTCAATCTAAACGATGTGGACGAGGTGGAAGCAACCGCCACGGCCTACATGACCTCTTGTAAGCGGGCAGGGGTCTACCCCACGATGCTGGGCTTTTCCGCTGCCTGCGGCTATTCCCGGAAAGCAATTTATGAGTACATCGCCCGCCACAACGGGAAATCTGCGGACTATCTGGACGGGCTGAGAAGCTCCTGGGCGGCGATTATCGCCCAGATGGGGCTTGCTAGGCAATGCTCTGAAAGTGTCTCTATCTTCCTGCTAAAGAACTGTGGGCAGGGCATGGCGGACAGAGCAGAGATTGACATTGCCCCCAAAACAGAAAATCCCCTGGGCGAAATCAAAGACCCGGAGGAGCTGCGCCGGAAGTACCTGGAAGATGTGTATGGAGCCGATGCAGACAAGATTCTGGAAGCAGAGGACAGGGAGGGCTAAAAAACCTTTTGGAAATATTGGGTGTATTTAACCCCCTAACCGAGCGGGGGCAGAATATGCCTATTCCCCCCACCCCCCGCCTATATACAGGCTGTCCGTCCGCTGATGCAGGGGATGCCGCCAAAATTGGCGGTATTCTGGCCTCTGACCTACATACAGGAAAGCCGCCTCTGGACGAACCGGAGGCGGCTTTTGTTATTTGCTATTCTTCAAAAGCTCGGCTAAGACCATCAACGGGAAAAGCAGAATTGCAAGTAGCTCCATTGCCATTTCCTCCATTTCCGGGGTGTTTCCCCCTGTATTGTACCGCATTGTGGCGGAGGGGTCAACCAGATTTTGCAGCTTTATGAACCGTTTCCTCAATTTCTTCAATCTGCCTACAGACGGATTCAATAACAGCGCAATATAGATTTACCCGTTTCCAGCCTAGGACTAGTTCTTCTGTTTCGTGGTCATATTCTAACTCCATCATATCCGCAAGCATTTTCAATGTTGCAAGTGCCGTCGAGGTATTCCAGCAGATTTCATTGCCTTGTTTGACTGTCATACGGTAACAACCTCCTCTTTGACATTGAATAGGGCTTTCGTGTCAATCATTGTTATGTCCTCCATATTCTTGACTTGTGGCGGGGTGTGGGGTATAATACGCACAACCCCGCCAGGGTGATTAAGGCTTCTTGTGCTGATGCTTTCCAGGGCTTGCACAAGGGGCTTTTCTTATGCCAGAGTGAACCGGGTGGTGGTGCTGGGCTTGCTGTACTGGGCTACCAGTTCGGGATAGGCGGCTTTCAGTGCCTTGCTGTCCAGCCGGGAGGAAGTGACAGTGTGCCATGTGGCTTTCCAGCCGTTGCCCTGCAAGACCTCTGTCCCATCGTCTACCATTTTCAGCTTGATCTTGTCCTTGATCGCTTCAATCTGGGCGTTGGCTTCATCTATCAGGGCTTGCAGCTCACGCAACTCTTTCACGCTTGCATCCAATTCAAAAATGCTCATTGTCTATACCTCCTGTGTTTTGTTTGCCGTCTCTCCGTGCTGTCACCGCTCTTTTGTGTTTGTCATGTATGGGTTACAACAGGCGGTGTTGAAATTGGCTCCCAACCTTTACACCCATATTCTACTACGTTGCGCAACGTATTTCGATATGGAATAATGAACAAAAATAGATTGCTGTATTTATGAAAATTATACGTTGCGTAACGTCTTAATGCCGTGTATAATATATCAAATAGGAGGTGCATCTATGGCAGAACGAAAAGCAAAATGGCAGAATGATTATATTGCTAGGACCTATGACCGGGTCAACCTGACAATTCCAAAAGGTCAGAAAGAAACAATCAAGGCCCACGCAGAGGCCCAGGGCGAAAGCCTGAACGCCTTTATCAATCGGGCAATCACGGAGACCATGGAGCGGGACAGACCCGCCACAGAGGAGGCAGAGGCATGATACATTATCCAGATCGGTTTCACATGACCCCGGAACAGAGCTTGTTCCTTGCAAAAAAGAAATGGGACGAGAATGTTTACTGTGGTATGCGGATGGAGAACCGAAACATTACCTTTCCCCAGACAAAGACTATCTTGCAGGGTGTCAATGTTCCCAGTGTTCAGCTGGACGATATTCAGGCGGTTCTCAATATGCGGGATGCTTGGCGTTTTCTGCTGGCAACCATGGCTGAACCGTTGACTTTTGAATACTGGTGCAAGCTGAACGAATTCATTGCCAGAAATGAGGCTTTGGAGTGGGGCAAGCTCCGCTCCGGGACGGTTGGCATTTCGGGAACAGACTATACACCCCCTGTCCCGGTGGAGAAACAGGTAAAGGCAGAGCTTGAAGCAATCCTGACCGCAGATGCTACCGCCACAGAAAAGGCGTTGGAAGTCTTTACCTGGGGCGCACGGGGACAATTCTTCTGGGACGGGAACAAGAGAACCAGCATGACCCTTGCAAACAAGATACTTGTTCCCGCTGGGGCTGGTCTCATGACCATTACCGACAAGCACATGGAGCGGTTCAATACCCTGCTGCTCCATTACTACGAAACAGGGGAGAAAGAAGAACTCAAGGACTTTCTCTATGCCAATGCAATTCAGGGCATTGAGACCCCAGTGAAGGAGGCGTAAGTATGACCACCTTCATTCTGGAAGAACACCGCACAAGGGGAAAAGTCATTCTTGCCCAGAAAGTGCTAGGAAATGAATCAGAGGCGAACGCATGGAAACCCTACCGGGTCAAGGTCATTGAGACCCACGATTTCAAGAGCGAGGCCGCCTGTCTGGCCTATTTCCAGAAGCAAAAACAGGAGGCTTTTCACCCCTGAAATTCTGGGTACTGGATGGGTACCGAATGGGTACCAACGAGGCAAAATGAGGCTTCTGGTACCCAAACAAAGCGAGACACAAAAAGCCGAAAAGTGCTTGATTTTACTGGCTTTTTGACACTTCACGAAATGATTCAAAACGCCAAAATATGCGCTCGTAATGAGAAGGTCGCCTGTTCGAGTCAGGTCACTAGCTCCAGAAAAACCGCCCTTTTCCTTTGAAAAGAGCGGTTTTCTAATGCAAAAAGTTGACGGCATCTCTGAGCAGCTTGATTTTTCCGCCATTTTTCCGTCAAAAACAAAAAAATATCCCGTACAGTTCGCTTACTTTTCCGGGATTCTATAAACCACGCATGTTCATCTGAAAAATGATTCACGACGAGATCCATGACCAATTTGATATCCCGTTTATGGAGTTCTTCGACAAGCTGTTCAAAATCCTCCATCGTACCGAATTCGGCCATAATGCTCTCATAATTACGGATATCGTAACCCATATCCGCATTGGGAGAGTCATATACAGGACAAAGCCAGATTGCTCCAATTCCAAGCCATTTCAGGTAGTCCAATCTGGAAATGATGCCCTGAATGTCGCCAATGCCGTCGGCATTTGAATCTTGAAAACTTCTGGGATATATCTGATAAAATACCCGTTCCTTCCATCAAGGTGAATTCATATCATTTGCTCCTCATTTCTGTTGGTGTCAGGCAGGACGCTGTTCTGCATCCTGCCCAATAATTTCAGAGGTTTTCTCCCTGTAAATCAATCCATACGACAGTCCAGTGTTCTATTCTCGGAAGGACAAATTCAATAAATGCCCCCTTATCATTTTCAAAATCAGTATATTGGATTGCCTGAGCCTGCATTGCTTCCCCATCTGGTGACGCTGCATATACGCCTTTAACCGGACTGTCCACCTGTACCACAATTCTTATGTTCTCCTGCGGAATGGGAGTATCTTTTCCTCTGTTCCAGTAATCATCTTCGCATCCGCACAGATTCACAAAATACAGACATTTTCTTGATCCTTTTTCCCGGATTGTAAGCCAGAGCTTATTTGCTTCACCATATGTACTGACAGGATGACTCTGGCACTGGTATTCATAATTGTCCCAGCCCATATGCGTCATGGAAACATTTCTTAGCTCCTCGTCATAGAACAAATCCAGATACCGGATCATGAAATCATTGCAGCGTCTAAGAATCGCTGCGTCTTTCTCACTCAGACGGGTATAGTCGCTATAATACCCCTGAGTCAGAACAGCTTGATTTTCGCCCTGCAGCAGATGATAAGCACCGTTTGAAACAATGGCCGCCGTTAAAATTCGAGCCGCATTCATTGCCCGCTCTCTGGAATCCTTCCGGAATGGTTCCAGATAAGCCGCAAGAATGATCGGCCTCTGGCCGCCGGAAAGCTGTCTTGCCTCGTCAATCAGCTGCGCAGTATGAGAATACCGCTCATAGGGATTCCAGACCTCAATGTAAACTGCGTCCTGCTTAGCAGCAGCGGTGGAATATACAGGCCAGTTGCCAACATTATTGAAGATCAGATATGGGTCTTGATTTGCACCTGCAAGTTCTTCTCTGGTCTGGTTGATCAAAGATGGGATTTCCTGATCCAAGCGAATCAGTTCCGGCTTTTCCCCAAAATGAGAATAGGCCGTTTTGGGGAAGCCATAGGTGTCCATATGGATTCCTGCAAACCCCATCTTTGTGATTGCTTTTCTATACTCCGCAATCAAATGATGACGCCACGGTGAATTCTTCGCTATATTCATGATATAAAACACGTCAATGAACACAAAGGGTTTCTGGCAGGAATTATACAGCGCCCAATTTGTGTGCTTCTCGAAAAAGGGTTTGCTGGCAGCGTAAATTGCGCCGTATGCGATAGAATGCATGCCGTGCTCCGCGCATTTTTTAATCTTGTCCTTCACGGTTTTGCGAGAGATTGGCTTACCCATCATGTCTGTGTAGAATTCCTGATCTGTGACCAGATGGTCATGCCGATAGGACCAGTCATAGTACTGCACCATATTGATATGACATTTATTCAGCCATTCAACAGCACCGTTATCTGCGTCGTCCTGCGTGAAATTGCTCAAAAAGCCGTAGCGGAGAGACCGCTTGGGGTTATCAACAACATCAAAAGCTGTTTCCAGAAGAATACGTGTGTTACCTGTGCATACCGTTACCGAAGCACCGTAACCAGCAAAAGTGATATCATATTTTCCAACAGAAATGAGTATATTACCGATAAAATCAGCGACTTTTTGCCTGTAGACTAAATCATTCAAATGGTATATAGACACCTCCGCGTATTCACAGATGTGTCCATCCGCATCAAGGCAAAGTTCAACTTCCTCACCAGACAGAAACTGTGCTTTGACAGGATATAGGTCCATACAATTCACCTTATCCTTTCACAGCGCCGTCTGAAAGTCCCTGGATAAACTGCTTCTGGAAAATCAGGAAGATGATCACTACGGGGATAATGGCGATGGTCGCCGTTGCAGCCATCAGATGCCATTTACCACCGCCAAACTGCTGGAAAAAGACGGACAATGCCTGCGGGATGTTCTGCTTTGCCCTCGACTGCAAGAAGAACGTAGCCTGCGCATAGTTGTTCCAGATACCAAAGCCGTTCAGAATCACGAAGGATGCCGTTGCGGGTTTTATAATCGGGAAAATAACTCTCCAGAAAGCGCTGAACCCTGTGCAGCCATCTAACGCAGCCGCTTCGTCCAATTCTCTTGGCAGCGCTTTTATAAATGTTGCGTAAATGAACACCGCAGACGGCATTGCCAGTGTGGAGCAAACCAAAATCATTCCCCAAAGGGTATTTACCGCATGAATTTTTCTCATAAGTGTGTACAGCGGAACAGTATTGATAATACCAGGAATCATCATACAGGACAAAAGCAGACCGAATACGAATTTGTTATACTTTGTATTGTGCCTTGCAATGGCATACCCTGCCAGGCCACCGGTAATAATTGTCAAAATTAACGTCCCGGCTGTAATGATTGCAGAATTCAGCATAGCTGTACCTATCTTTGATTTTCTCCAGGCATCCAGAAAATTCTGCCAATAAAAATCCGGAATAAAAATATTACCCTCATAAAAAACACGCTGTGGAGAATTGAGCGCCAGAACCAGCAAAACATAGAAAGGAATCAGGCACATCAGACAAATCAGGCAAATCGCAGCATATTTTAATACTTTTTCTAAACCTTTCATGCATTTGCCTCCTTAGTCTTTTTCCCGCGTCAGGCGCATGGAGATCAGAACAGGAATCAGGATGATAAAAAACAGGATCATCGCAACAGCTGTAGAATAACCGGTTCGACTGCCATAACACATACGCATAATGTAGATACTTAAACTTTCTGTGGAGTATCCCGGTCCGCCCTGTGTCAGTGCCATGATGATATCGAAAACTGACAGTGAGCCAATAATGTTTGTGACCACATTGATTCTGATGGCGGGCATCAGCAAAGGAAGCGTGATTCTGGAAAACCGCTGCCATCTTCCCGCTCCGTCAATCGTAGCTGCTTCAACATATTCTGAAGGAATTGACTGGAGCCCCGCCAAATAAATAATCATTGTCATACCGGAAAATTGCCAGACATTTACAAGGACCAGCACTAGCAGTGTCACCGAGTATTTGCCCATCCAATTCCCTATCAAGCCCGGGAGTCCCAGCTGAGCAAATGCATAGGCAAGGTAGCCCCGCCCCGGCTGCAGCAGGAAATACCAGATGTATCCCATAATCAAAGGGCTGATGATAGCAGGCAGGTAGATAATGACACGCGCAATGCTTTTTCCCCGAAAGTCAGAATTCATCAGCAAAGCATAGCACAACCCTACCAAATTCAATAGCGCTGCACTGCCTATCGCAAAAATCAATGTGGTTTTGATATCTTGCATTGCCCGGTCATCTGAGAAAAAATTCGCAAAATTTTTGAGTCCAACAAACTCTGCCTGACCCATACCGTCCCAATCTGTCAAGCTCATCCCAATGCCCTTAAGCAATGGGTACACAAAAAAGATCGAGAACAGAATCAATGCAGGAAGCGAGAGGAACTGGGCCCAATCGATTCGTTTTCTACGCATACATGTTCCTCCGAAAAAGCCAGGACCCGGAACATCGGAACTTAATTCCTCCGATCCGAGTCCTGTTAGATTAATTCACAATAAGGTTATGTCAGAGTATCAAAATTAAAATCCTGCGTCCCATGCAGCTTCATATGCTTTTGCAAACTCCTCAGCAGTATACTTGCCGGCGAGCAAGTCCTGAACCATTCTGCCAGCATCATCACCGGAGAAGCCGGCAGGTTTCTCATTGGTGAAGCCAATGTTTGCTGCGGAGCTAACGGCATTGTTAACGCCTTCAACAATGGAGTCAGGCGCCCACTTTGCATCAACATCCATGAAAGCGGAGGGAGAGCCCAGACTTTCGGCATACTTCTTCTGATTATCTGCACTGAACAAGTAAGTCAGGAAAGCCTTTGCTTCCTCGACATGCTCTGTATCAGCACTAATACTGTAGCCGGAGTCTTCCGCAACCAGAACCATGGGAGTACCGTCTTCCATCATAGCAGGATAAGGGGCAAAGCCAATCTTGTCTGCCATTTCAGGATCCTTTGCCAGTACACTGGACAGAGCCCACATGCCATTGCTGAACATTGCAGCTTTACCGGATACAAATGCATCGACGCAGTTATCGTTCGTTGCAGTCAGAACATCTTTGTTAATCAGGCCTTTTTCCTGCAGTTCCAGCAAACCGGCTGCGAAAGTAGCCATGGCACCGTTGGGATCGCCAAAATTCAAAATGCTCTTGTCATTGTTCAGCATAGCAGTTTTTGCTGCGGTAGCACCGTATTTTGCCTTGATGTAACCGTGGGGAATGAACTCAATCAGATGGCCCAGATGCCACGCTTCGCTGCCAAAGATAAACCAAGGGTCAACATCGGGCATCTCGGTTTTGATCTTTTCCAGATTCGCAACAAAACCTTCCCAAGTGGTTGCGGGTTCAATGCCAAGTTCCGCGAAAATTTCCTTGTTGTAGAAGAAACCTGCCATGGTCATATTCGTGCAGATACGGTACTGCTTTCCGCTGTTGATATCCGTGCAGCTTTCCTTCATGGAGGGAATCAGCCTGTTCCAGATTTCATCCATATCGGACAGATCCAGATACTTGCCCTGATCCACATATTCCTGCTCATAAGTGGTCATAATATCAGGGGCTTCGCCGGATGCAAACTTGATTTTGATGATATTGCTCGCATCGTTCTGATATTCCTGTTCCACAGTGATACCACCGCTCTGTGCGTTGAAGTCAGCAATGATCTCATCCAGCAGGTCAACAGTTTCTACCTTGCCGGTAAAGAATGTCAAGTCTACATCCTTGGCAGGTTTTTCATCTTTCTTTTCAACCTCGTTTGTGCTTGCCTGATCAGCCTTGGGTTCTGTGGGGGTGTTGGCCTGCTGGCCGCAGCCAGCAAACGCTGTGGTAAGCATGCAAATAGCCAGTACAAAAGCAAATAAACGTTTCATTTTATCTCCTCCATTCTTTTTTCCGGATGTCTTCGTGGGATTCATCCTGACTACATTATAGTTTCTGTTTTTCACTTGGTAAATCCCTCTTTTTTTAGATTGCAGTCCATATTTTATAGGCAACACGCACATATCCTTGCATTTTTCACTTCGGTGTTCTATAATAAACGCACAAAAGCGATTCGGAGGACAGCGTGTATGCTTTCTAAACTCAAAGCTTTTTTTGCCGCTGATAACATCCAGCGCCGCCTGCTTCTCATCATTTCCATGTTCATTTTTTCTTCCATTATACTGGTTTCACTTTTCAGCCACCTTCGTTTCGTTGCCGACTATACCGATCAATCGGCAAAAGACATACAGCAGGTTGTTGAACAGGTGGCCTTGAATGTTGATACATATATTGATGAATTGGCTCGACTGTGCCTCAGCCCCTACTACAACTCCAGTGTCATGAATTACCTCGATACCAGATCTTCCAGCAGCCAGGAAGCGCTGGATAAACGGCGTTCAATAGAAGATTATCTTCGTCAGGTTATGATTACGCCCAGAGAAGATATTTTAAGGGTGTATATTTTATCCGACGCAGTATACTCCAGTTCCAAAAGCAGCCACAGCGGTTTGACTTCGGATTATAAATCCGAAGAATGGTATCAAAACGCTCAGAATACCGGCGACTATATTTTTCTGCCTGCTCATTTTGAAGAAACAGGTTCCTCCGCAAATCTTGTTATCTCCATTGCAAAACGCCTCTGCAGCCTTCAAAACAACCAGAAAACTGTCGGTGTTATCCGAGTCGATGCTAACTACAACGGCATAAAGGCGGTATGTGACCGCATCAATGTAAGCGAGGGCGGTGCCCTTTTTATCATGGATTCCAACTGGAATCCCGTGTACCAGAACTCCAAATTGCCTGCAGCAATCACGAACGATGATATCCGCAGCGCGGCGGCTTCGTCTGGTTACTCTACACGGAGACTGGATAGAGCAACGTATATTGTAAATGTCGAGATCATTCCCTCCACGAACTGGCGCGTCATCGCAATCAACGCCAGGAATCAGGTCGTCAAAGGTGCCAATGCAACACTGATTTTTAATATGCTCATGGCTGTTGGAATGGCAGCTTTGGGTGTTGCCATCTCTATCTTCTTTGTCCGCAGACAACTACGGCCACTTTATCAAACGGTCAATCTGATGGAGGAAGTAGAAGCCGGTAATCTAACTGTGCGTGCGAGCACAGACTGTACAGATGAAATTGCCTCTCTGAATTCAGCCTTCAATCACATGCTGGAGCAGATTCAGGAGATGATGGATCAGGAGAAACAGTTGACAAAACAGGTATATGAAGCGAAATATCTGCAGAAAGAGGCACAGTTTGAGTCTTTACATCGCCAAATACAACCTCATTTTTTATTCAACACCCTGAACACAATCAATCTGCTAATAAAATGCGGCAGATACAAGGAAGCAACGCATGGGATTGAGCAATTGGCCACCCTGCTCCGGGGTGTAATTAGCTCCGGTCGTAAAATTACACTGGGAGCCGAACTAAAAATTGCGGAGAGTTATCTCCAATTACAGAAATTACGCCATGATAATCTGACTTACGAAATCATTGTGTCTGATATTGATTTGTCCTGCACGCTTCCCGCCCTGACCATCCAGCCGATTATTGAAAATGCGCTGATTCATGGCTGTGAAAAAGCGGAAGGAGAGACACATATCCTTGTAGATCTGCAATATCGCGGCGATGTGCTTGTTATTTCGGTAAAAGACAACGGCGCAGGCATGTCAACGGTCACTTTGCAGCAGTTGCAGAGCAGATTGGATAATTGTGAGTCGGAAAAGAATACAGAATTTCAGACAAGCGGCATTGGACTAATCAACATACAAAAACGTATTCGTTTTCAGTTCGGTAGTCCCTATGGCATTACCCTTTCTTCCAAAGAAGGAAGCGGAACCACTGTTACCTTAAGCATTCCAAGGAGTGTGAAACCATGTTAACCGCTTTGATCGTCGAAGATGAGCCCCTTATGCGGGAATACCTGCTGTTCAATCTATCTTCAATACATGACCAGTGGATCACCGCCGCATGTGCAAAAGATGGTGTGGAAGCGATGGCACTGCTGAATGAGCAGCACTTCGACCTGATTATCACAGATATTAAGATGCCTCGCATGACCGGAGTGGAACTTGCGACATACGTACATAACAACATCGCAGATACGGATATTATTTTCTTGACCGGTTATGATGAATTCGACTACGCACGTGCAGCAGTCCGCAGTGGTGTTTCAGACTATTTGCTTAAACCGCTTCAGGACGCAGAACTGCACGCCATTCTCGATAAACTGGCAAAGAAACGTTCTGCCGGAGAGACCCGGCAAGCAACTCCCCAAGTGAAGGCCCATGTTTCTCCGGATGCTGCTTTTCCTTTGGAAGATGTCGAATCCAGTGTTCTGGTACAGCGGGCAAGGGACTATATCCAAATGAACTATTCCAAACCTATTTCTTTGAACGAAGTCGCAAGCGCTTTGGAGGTTAACCCAGCTTATCTCAGCAGCGTCTTCAAGTCCGAACGCGGAGAACCATATTCCAAGTATTTACTCCGCCTTCGGATGGAACGAGCCGCGCTTCTCCTTCGCACGCACACTGCGGCTAAAGTGGGTGACATTGCAAGTGAGGTCGGGTATCTCTCTGTAAAACATTTTGATTCTGTATTTAAGAAATATTATGGGATGACACCCAATGCATATCGGAGCAGCATGGCGAAGCGCCCTTAATCGCGCAAAGAATTATCCCTCGCCAAGAGCGTCCTGATAATCTCTCTAAAATTGAAGAATCCCGGAATTGGTACGTACGGGATATTTTAACGTTTTTTTGTAAGCTTAGGCTTTGGTTTCAAAATATCGTCGAGCATATCAGCAGCCTGCTTTTATGTCGATGATGCTGCCGTCGATGGCGTTGATGGCGTAGAGAATCCAGGGGGATGGACTGAAGACCGTGGCGCTGTCGGAGTAGAGGTTTTTGGCACCGTAGAACACCCAGGCGGGGACGTACAGGCCGCTCAGCTTGTCGCCGTCGCGCAGGCGGATCATGCTCAGCCGGACGGTCGTCACGTTCACGGTGAGCCGGCAGGGCGTGCCGGACTCCTTTTCCAGCGCGGCAACCTCGGATTTAAATACGGTGACCGCCGTTTCCTTGAAGATGCGGGCTGCCTCCTTATAGGGCAGGATATCCACGTCCTCCAGCACCTGCTCGCCGGTGGTGACGGGGTAGCTCCAATAGATGTTGGAGATCCCGGTCTGATCCAGGGTGATGTAGAGCCGTTCATAGAGCCAGGTGGGGCTGTCATCCTCCAGATAAAGGACGGAGGAAGGGGTGACCGCCGCAGGCAGCCCGGCGATATTTCGGGCATAGCACAGCCGCAGGGCGGAATCCCGGTTGTCGTAGGTAGTGGTGGTTTGCCCGTAGCCGGTCTTTACCTCCTTCGCGGCAAATACCGTGTCCAGCTGAATCAGCCGCATGGCGGGAAGGCCGGTCGCGGTAAAGAAACTGGCCATTTTCTCCCCCAGCGTTTCAAGAATTTTGTGCTGATCCCCGTCCAGCACGAAAACGGGGTAAACACCCTTATTTCGGCCGGCATCCGGCTGGCGGCGGAAGCGCTTCCCTGTCTCGCTGCAATATTCCAGACAGCTCCCGGCGGACCAGTCCATGAAATTCGCGACACTCATGGTTTTTCCGCCGTCCGTTCGGGCGTCCAGACGCTGATATTCCCGGTCGCCGTTCAGGGTCGTGGCGGTTTCAGTCAGCATGGTGCCGTCGGTGGGGAGCTTGACGATCTCCTCCGGAAGGGTGTCATAGATGGCGTTCAGTCCATCAATGTCGTCCTGACAAACCGCGATCTCGAATTCCCGGTCCTCTTCGGAAAGTGTCGTGTCGGCTTCCAGACGCGCCAGCTCCTGCCGGACTTCAGCCAGGTCGGCATCCGCCATGGCCTTGGTGTAGTATTGATTGTCCTGTGCATACCAGGCGTCCTCCCCGTCAAAAAGGTAGCGGAAGATGCCGCTGACCTGCTTCTGGGTGAAGCCCTGGCAGGAAGCCCGGTAGATCGGAACAGTTTCCACACGGCCGGGGAATATCTCCGCGCCCGCCGTAACGGTCACCTTTTTATCCTCGCTGACCGATCGGTATGTGAATTTTTTCGGCAGGTCCGAGGAAGAAATATCCGTAATTTGCTTTCGGACTTCATCCTTTTGGGAGGCTGTTTCGATCAGCCGCTCCAGGTTTGTCCCGACCGCGGCCGCGCTGGCGGGCAGTATCCAGGCGGGCAAACTGAGGGCGGCGGCAAGCCCCAGGGACACAATGCGTTTCCATGTTTTTTTCATGGTGCTCACTCCTTTCTGTGATGGCTTGATTGTACAGCCGGGGCTGTTTGGGAGTCATCATGGAGTTGTAAAAGAGTTGTAAAGGTGGTTCCTTTTCCCGTTTCGCTGCGCACCCGCAGCGTGGAGCCGTGCAGATGGGCGATCCGGCTGCACAGCGTCAGCCCAAGGCCAAAGCCCTCGTGGCTGCGGGAGCTGTCGCCCTGGAAAAAGGGCTGCATAATTTTATCCTGTATTTCCTTCGGAATGCCGCAGCCGTCGTCGGATACGGTCAGCGTCCCGCCCTCCAGGACGACCCGGAAGTGCGTCGCCCCCGCCTTGCGGGCATTGTCATAGAGGTTGGTGACAAGCATGGTCAGCAGATCGGCGTCCCCCAGGATGGTGTTGCTGCCCAGCTGAATCTCCAGCGCAATGCCCTGCTTCTTTGCGGCAGGCAGGAGGAGGGAGAGCAGCTGCCCCTGCAGCGCCTCCGGGCGCAGAGGGGTAAGCCCTATTTGGGCGTCCGTTACCGTAAGCAGCTCGGTAAGCTTGGTATACAGCCGCTCTAAGCGGCGGCTTTCGCTTTCCAGAAAGGCCGTTGCCTCCACTCTCTGAGCCTCGTTCATGCGCAGGTGGGTCAGGGCATAGGCGTAGCCGGAGATGGCGGTGACGGGGGTGCGCATTTCGTGGGAGAGGGCGTGGAGCAGCAGATTCTGCTCCCGAGATGCGGCCTCCACGGCGTCGATGTGGGCCTGAACGGATTGGGCCATCGTGTTAAAGCTCTGGGCCACCAGCCCCAGCTCATCCTGCCGTCCGCACTGAACACGCCGCCCATAGTCCCCGCCGGCAATGGCGGCGCTGCTCTGCTGCAAATCCCGCAGGGGGCGAAGCTCCATGGTCAGGAAAAGGAGCATTAGTCCGCCCGCTGCCACCGCTGCCGCCGTGCCAACGGCGATGCAGCGGCGGCGGAGCAGACTTACCTGCTCCATCTGTGCCGTCACATCCCGGACGACGCTGACAAGCCGGTCCGATCCCATTGCAGCCCCCACTACGCAGTAGTGCCGTCCTGCGGTCTCCTGAAAGCCTGCCCGGAATTCCTGCTGCTCCAGGGTCACCGCCTCGCTTTTTCGGTCAAGGAGCGCGGCGGGGGAGAGGCCGGAGTTGTTGAAAAGTCCTTGCCCGTCCGCCTCAAGCACATAGCTGCTGCCCGTCGGGGTCTGGACGGCCAGGGAGATGAACAGGTACCGGGCAATTGCATCCGACGCGGAGCTGCCCACCGCCTCGAAATTCTCACGGAACTGGGCCGTCAGACGCAGCGCCTCGGCGGCGGTATCCGCGATGGCGACATTTTTCAGGATCCGCCGGGTGGCGCCGGTGATCAGAACGCAGCATACCGCCAGCGCCAGCACCAGCACTGCCACGGTCGCCATTGTCAGCTTCAGGCGCAGGGTGAGCGCTTTTTTCAATCAGTCCACCTCCAGACGGTAGCCGATCTTCGGCACACTGACAATGGGCAGCCCGGTCTTTTTCCGCAGCTGGGCAATGTGGACGTCCACAGTGCGGGTGCCGCCCTCATAGCGGATGCCCCACACCTCGTTCAGCAGTCCCTCCCGGCTCATGGCCACGTTCTTCTTGCGTACCAGAAGGAGCAGCAGATCAAATTCCATGGGCGTCAGATTCAGGTCAATGCCGTCCCTTGTGACCGTGCGCCTTTCGGCGTCAATGGCAACGCCGCCCAGCAGGAAGCGTGTCTGGGCCTTGCCGCGGCGCTCCAGCACCTTTTCCATTCGCACCAGCAGCTCCATCATTTCAAAGGGCTTTACGATGTAGTCCTCCGCGCCGCCGGTCAGCCCCCGGAGCTTGGCCTCCAGGTCGCCCCGGGCGGTGAGGAAAATGACGGGGATGCCTTGCTCCTTCAGCGGCTCCAGCAGCCGAAAGCCATCTACCCTGGGCATCATCACATCCACCAGCGCCAGGTCGGCGCTTCCGCCGTCGGCCAGATAGTCCAGCACCTGTTGGCCGTCAAATTTGGCTGCCGTGTCGTAGCCCATCAGTCCCAGGTTCATACACAGCATTTTGTTGATGGCCGGTTCATCCTCCGCAATCAGTATCTTCCGCATCCCATTGCCTCCTTTGTAATGCAATTATATCATGCGCGTTCCAAAATGCGATGTAAAATAGTTGTAAAAACAAAAACTGGCGTACCGCGAAAATGCAGTACGCCAGAAGTGATCCTTTTACCGCCAGTTGAATGTGACCATTCCGTAGATATAGATGAACGCGATCGCCAGGGGAACCACATAGCGGAACACCGGCTTCATCCAGCCCTTTACCTTCAGGCCGACGCCCATATTGGCCTCCACCAGGAAATTCTCCCAGC
>OMCO01000379.1_pt1 | contig 15488 bp, 10 predicted proteins | sample 1645031 | NCBI WGS metagenome assembly OMCO01 (sample SAMEA103958146, study PRJEB25191) | human gut metagenome
ATCGTCGCTGTCAAACCGCCGAATATGCTCTCGCAGGCGGACAAAACGGGCGATACCGACATCCTCACGCAGCTCAAGGAGTACATCAAAATCAAGTACAACAAGCCCGGTGCGGTGTATCTGGGGCTGGTGCACCGGCTGGATCGCCCGGTTGGCGGGCTGATGGTCTTTGCGCGCACGAGCAAGGCGGCGTCCCGGCTGTCCGCGCAGATGCGGGAGCACGAGATGGGGCGCGAGTACCTCTGCGTCGTCGAGGGGCGCGTCAAAGACCGCTTCACCTGCATCGACTACCTGAAAAAGAACGAGTACCTCAACAAGGTCGAAATCTGCGACGCGGACGAGAAGGGCGCGCAGCTGGCGATGCTGTCCGGCGAGTGCCTTGCGCGCAAGAACGGCACGGCGCTGTGTGCCATCCGCCTGCAAACGGGGCGGAATCACCAAATCCGCGTGCAGATGGCGAACATGGGCGCGCCGCTGTGGGGCGACAATAAGTACGGGCATGGCATTGCGGGGCAGCAGATTGCCCTGTGGGGCTACCGGCTGGTGTTCGAGCATCCGACGCGCAAGGAAATCATGACCTTCCAGAACCTCCCGTGCGGCTCCATCTGGAACTGCTACGCCGAAGAACTGACCGACATGGCCATCCGCTTCAACAACTCTGCCGAAGCGATTTTGAACCCCGACATCCCGGACAACGGAGGAATTGAGCCGTGACACAACCTTTTTCCTATGAACTCAAGCACATCTGCAAGCAATCCGGCGCGCGTCTGGGCGTGCTGCACACGCCGCACGGCGACATTCAAACGCCGATTTACATGCCCGTCGGCACGGCAGCGTGCGTGAAAGCCATGACGCCCCGCGAGATGGAGGAAATCGGCACGCAGATTCTGCTGTCGAACACCTACCACCTGCACCTGCGCCCCGGCGAAAACCTCGTGCAGGAGGCGGGCGGCCTGCACAACTTCATGGACTGGCACAAGCCGATTCTGACCGACAGCGGCGGATTCCAAGTATTTTCGCTTGCCGGCATCCGCACGATTAAGGAGGAGGGCGTGACGTTCCAGAGCCATCTGGACGGTTCGCGCCACTTCATCGGGCCGGAAGAGTCGATGGATATTCAGCAGAAGCTGGGGTCGGATATCTGCATGGCGTTCGACGTGTGCAGCCCGTATCCCTGCGATTACAACACCGCGAAAATCAACATGGAGCGAACCCACCGCTGGGCGGAGCGCTGCAAGAAGCACCACACGAAGGAAGATCAGGCGCTGTTTGGCATCGTGCAGGGCGCGTTCTACAAGGATTTGCGCATTGAGAGCGCCAAGACGCTGGCGGATATGGACTTCATCGGCTACGGCATCGGCGGATTGTCTGTCGGTGAGCCGAAGCCCGTGATGTATGAGATGCTGGATGAAATCGCGCCGTACATGCCGGTCAACAAGCCACGCTACCTGATGGGCGTCGGTACGCCGGACTGCCTGCTGGAAGGCGTGCTGCGCGGCGTGGATATGTTCGACTGCGTGCTGGCGACGCGAATCGCCCGCAATGGCACGGTGCTGACGAGCAAGGGACGCGTCGTCGTCAAGAACGCGCAGTACGCGCACGATTTCGGCCCGATTGACGCCGAATGCGACTGCTACGCCTGCCAGCATTTCTCCCGCGCGTATGTGCGCCACCTGCTCAAGGCGGGCGAAATCACCGGCGGACGGCTTGCGTCAATTCACAACCTGCGCTTCCTGATTCACCTGATGGAGCAGATTCGCGAAGCCATTGCCAACGACTGCTTCCTTGATTTCCGCAAAGAGTTCTATTCCAAGTACGATATGTCCCGCAATTTCTGATGTTTCCTTGCACTCCCGCGCCGAACGTGGTGCGGGGGTGTTTGTCGTTTTTGGAAAAGTGGCGGAAAATCGCGAAAAAGTGGACTACCATGCAACCGCGCTTCGTGGTATGCTAAAAATGCCGAAGAAATTCGGGACAGGCATCGAATACACCGGTTACGCGACGCCTGCCGCGGAAAGCCCGCCCCCTTCCACTTATTGCGGTTTGCTTTCCGCCCCACAAAAGACACGCTCCGGACGCAGCCTGCACCGCTATGCGTCCGGAGAGCAGTCTGTGGGAAGCGGATCACGGCAGAGAAAAATCGCAAAATGGGCGGAAGGAAAAAGGAGGAAAAGGAAATGAAAAGATTCTCACGCTTGGTAGCGGCTATGGTGGCGCTGGCTTTGGTGCTGACGGGCGTCGTCTTTGCGGAAACGCAGGGGACGATTGCGGAGCGGTATCAGGACGCGCTTTCGCGGCTGGAACGTTACTTGATGAACCTGCAGGATGATTCGGTGAACATCACGACGCTGGCGGAAGACTTCCAGAAACTTGGCAATTACGAGGGCAGCAACGCCTTCTATTACTACACGCTGGGGCTTGCGGACGCGTCGGCTAATAACTACACGCTGATTCCGATGTATATCGACGCGCTTGTCATCAACACGAGCTTTGATGAGCGCCTGACGAACCTCCGCGCGAACGGCGTCAACATTCCCAGCGTTGCGGAATGGGCGGCGTACCTGAATGGGCGTATGGCGGAAAGCGAAGGGAACTATGCGGAAGCGGCGGAGCAGTATCAGCAGTGTCTGAACTTCATGGACGCGCAGAACCGCATTCTGTATGCGCTGGCGTGGAGTCGGCAGACCTCCGCGGCGGCGACACCTGCCCCGACAGCGGCGCCTACGTCTGCGCCGAATAACGCGAACACGACCGTGACGGTCTATCCGCCGACGCTGTATGCCAACGTCAGCGGCAAGGCGGTTAGCTTGGAGTGGACGACTGTCAGCGGCGCGACGAATTACAGCCTCTATCGCCGCCGCACCAATTACGACAAGAACTTCCAGCTGATTTACAGCGGTTCGGCACTGTCCTACAAGGACACGTCGGCAAACGCGAACTACAATTATACCTACTATGTTGCCGCGACGACCAAGGAAGGGCGGCAGCTGTCCTCGAATGAGAAAACGGCGCTCATCAGCAGCAATTCCGCCTCGAACAACACAAGCACCACGACGACGAAGCCACCCGTTACGAAGCGGCCGGTGACGAATCCGCCTGTGACGACGCCACCGATTACGAAAGGACCTACGCCTACGATTACAACGACGCCGACCCCGCCGCCGCAGTGGTCTGCATGGACGCAGTGGTCTACCACCCCGGTCAGCAGCAGCGCTACCCGTCAGGTGGAAACGAAGGTGGAGACGGAAACGTACTCGATTCCTGTGTACCATTACTCCCGCTGGCACTACTATAACACAGGTTACAACAAATGGTACTATTCCTATGCTGAGTATACGGGTTCCAACTATAAGCCGGGTACTGGAAATTGGGAATACATGAGCAGCTATGAGCCGCTTTCTAAGAACGGAACGGCGGATGGACATCAGCGCTATGAAAACTACTGGTGGAACGAAACGGTCAGCTATGAGCAGGACAGCTACGAAGTGACGTACTACCGTTACCGCGACCTGCAATAAAATTCCGCATACCAAAGACAACGCTCCGGGTGCAAGGCAGCACGTTTTGCCCCCGGAGCGAATTTATTAGGCGGATAGGGGAGGAAATAGAGGATGTACATTCTGATTGAACTGGTGCCGGTGGCGACTGGAACGGGGTTTGGCGTTTTCTGCTGCGTTGTGCTGGGACTGGCGCTGCTGTTCATCATGGCGCAATATGCTATGACATGGCTGCTTGCGCCTGTGGCTATTACCATGACCCTGCTGCAAAATGAGACGCTTTGGTGGATTCTCCCGGCAGTACTTGTCGTAGGCGTGATTGTGAATTGGCTCTTCGCGACGAGTAAAGCGTGGTTTCCTTTTATGCCTGCGCTGCTGACGTTGGTGCTGGTGGCGATTTTTTGGGTTGTTGGACTGATTGTTGAGTTAATCATCAAAAAGTTCCCGACAAACGAACTCTGGACGCTGCTGCTCCTGCCGATTGGCATTGCGTTTTATGCAATTTTGGTTTACCCGCTATTCAATATAGTCATCGCCACTTCATCTGTAACAACTTTGCCGTGCGGTTACAAACCATGTTTGGGGGCGCTTGCTTCGTTTGTGGGCATGGTAGGCGGCGCACTTTGCATTCAAGGTATGGTGGAGGGTGTCGTTGGCTGGTTTGGTGAATCAACCTTTTTGGAGCAGCTTCAATTGTCTGTGGATACAAAATTCGTGAGCGACATCATGCTTGCGAAAGTATTGGAGATAAAAGAATCCACTTGGCAGCAGCTGCAAGGCGTTGTGGATGCTGTCAAATCCATACCCGTCGGCTTGCGCTTCCTGCTGGGGCTGGCGGCAGTCATCGGCGGCGGCTTCTGCGAATATTACTGTGCCGATGGCAACTCGCTGTTCTGACAAAAATTTTGCAATTCCCCTTGCCAACCGCCCCTAAATGCGCTACAATGAGTTTGACATAACAAACTCATTCGCGAAAGCAAGGGGAGGCAGGTTCATGAAGTATGCAGGAATGCCGATGGGCATGTGGATGCTGTTCCATCGCTCGTTCACGCGGCAGCTGATGGCGGTGCTGGGGCAGTCGGCGGAATCCGCCAAGGCAACGGAGAAGGCGGCGAAGCAGGAGTATCGGCGGATTATCGCGCACGTGCCGGATTTTGAGCCGGGCGACCGCTTCCAGATGAACATCGTCAACTGCGCGATGCTCTGCGCGTATGTGCTGCATATGCCCAAGCGTCCGACCGTGCAGACGCTGACGGATTACTACGCGAAATCCATGTTGACGCCCGCGATGCGCTGGTTCTGCCGCAAGAGCGGGAAGAACAAGTTCTCTGACAAGGACATTGCGGGGATGAAACAGGCGGAGAAGCTCCGCGCTGCCGACCGAAACCCCTACTCGTGGAACATGGACTATCTGCCCTACGCGGACGGCAGCGGCTACGAGGCGCGGTTCTATAAGTGCGGCATCTGTGTGCTGACAAAGGAGCTGGGGCTGTATGACCTCACGCCCGCCATGTGCCGACTGGATTACACGATGGCGGAAGCGGGCGAAGCGTCGGACTTCGTGCGCGAATACACGCTGGCGTCCGGCGGACCGTACTGCGACTGCGGGTATCATAAGAAACAGTAATAAAGCAAAACGTCCCTTTCCAGCAGCGGAAGGGGACGTTTTCGTATTATCCGCGCACAAGCGCCTTATCAGTGAATTTGGGGAATACCATATGCACCAGCGCGAACACACCGCCGCCGAGCATTCCGCCCGCGAAATTCAGCAGCAGGTCATCCACATCCGTCATGCGGCGGATGAACAACTGGCACGTTTCGATGCTCAAGGGCAGCAGCAGGCACATCAGCGAAAGCCGCAGCGGATGGCGGTAGCGCTTCCACAGCAGCGGCAGGAAGAAGCCGTAGGGGATGAAGAGCAGGATGTTTCCCCAGATGTTGATGAGCATCTCCTCATGCCGGGCGTACCGCAGCTGCCGCGTAATGGTGTGGAACAGCCGCAGCTGAATGCCCTCGCCCGTCCGCAGCCGATGCAGCGCGGACGCCAGCATATCCCCCGGCGCAGCCCATGTGCCACGCAACACCAGGCACAGCAGCGAAAACAACAGCGCCGCGAACGCCATCAGGCAGCCTTCGTGCAGGCTCCAGTGCTTCCATGGGCGGCGAATGATGCACCATAGGGGCAAAAACACCGCCATCAGCAGGAAATACCGATTGATGTACGCGCTCATGCTTCGATGCCGGACAACGCCTGCGCAAGGTCGGCAATCAGGTCGTCCTTGCTCTCCAGTCCGACGCTGATGCGTACCATGCCCGCCGGAATGCCCGCAACTGCCAGCTGCTCCTCGGTCATCTGCCGATGGGTGGATGTCGCCGGATTCAGGCAGCACGTCCGCGCGTCGGCGACGTGCGTCTCAATCGCCGCCAAAGTCAACCGCTTCATGAATGCCTCCGCAGCGGGACGTCCGCCCTTCAAGACGAACGACACCACCCCACAGCCGCCGTTCGGCATGTACTTCATCGCGCGGGCGTAGTACGGGCTGGACGGCAGGTGCGGATAGCTGACGGACGCCACCTGCGGTTGTTTTTCGAGGAACTGCGCGACTGCCATTGCGTTCTCGCAGTGGCGCGGCATCCGCACATGCAGGCTCTCCAACCCCAGATTGAGGATGAACGCATTCTGCGGGGACTGCACGCAGCCCAAATCGCGCATGAGCTGGCTGGTGCATTTGGTGATGTATGCCCCTGCATTGCCGAATTTCTCGGCGTAGGTGATGCCGTGGTAGCTTTCGTCGGGCGTGCAGAGCCCCGGATACTTCTCCGCGTGCGCCATCCAGTCGAAATTGCCGCTGTCCACGATGACACCGCCGAGCGCAGCGCCATGGCCGTCCATGTACTTTGTCGTCGAGTGGGTCACAATGTCCGCGCCCCACCGAATCGGCTGGCAGTTGACGGGCGTGGGGAAGGTGTTGTCCACAATCAGCGGAACGCCGTGCCGATGCGCCGCCTGAGCGAATTTCTCAATGTCCAGCACGGTCAGCGCGGGATTGGCAATCGTTTCGCCGAACATTGCGCGCGTGTTCGGGCGGAAGGCGCGGTCAAGCTCGTCGTCCGTCGCGTTGGGGGAGACGAAGGTGGAGTCAATCCCCATCTTCTTCAGCGTCACGGCAATCAGGTTGAACGTGCCGCCGTAGATGGAGGACGACGCGACGATGTGGCTGCCTGCCTCGCAGATATTGAACAGCGCCATAAAGTTCGCCGCCTGACCGGAACCGGTCAGCATCGCTGCGCTGCCGCCTTCCAGCGCCGCGATTTTCGCCGCAACGTGGTCGCACGTCGGGTTTTGCAGGCGGGAATAGAAATACCCGGACGCTTCGAGGTCAAAGAGCTTGCCCATGTCCTCGCTCGTGGCGTATTTGAAGGTGGTGGACTGGATAATCGGAATCTGGCGCGGCTCGCCGTTGCCGGGCGTGTAGCCCGCCTGAACACACTTGGTTTCAATGCGGTAATCGGACATGGGAAAAGCCTCTTTTCTTATGATTGTGGGTTATCGCAGTTCAATGTCTTCTACCGGGTAGATCTTCTCGTTCGGCTGCACCGTCCCTGCCGTCAGCAGGGGCAGGTGATGGCGCGTGTCGCCGCCCGGACGCGGGTCACGCCGCGTAATCGGCAGGTGCTTGCGCCGGTCGGGCTTTTGCAGGCGGCGGTTGTACAGTCCCGGCATGTCCTGTGTCACCATGTCATGCGGCAGCTGCTCCACCGTCATGCGGCGTGGCGGATCGCCCGAACGCCAGATGAACGGCACAAAATCCTGAATTCCGTTCATGACGATATAGAAATATGTGCCGATGTACCCCTCTTCGGGATGCGCCATCATGTAGTGTGGGCAGGTCATCAGCGCTTTTGCCGCGTCGATGAACGAAAGCAGCCCGAAGTGGTCGATAACGCGCTGCATGGCGTTCGCCTCGTCCGACACTTGCCCCATGTCAATCGGATGCCCGGTCACGGACTCGTATGCCGCCGCTGCCTTCTGGTTCAGCCCGCGGACAAAATCCTCCGCATCCGCCTTTTCCAGCGCGCGGTCAAGCGGCAGGAAGCCGCCCAGTCCCAGCATTTTGAGGAAGTCCGCCCCGCTGACGCGCCCCAGCGCCATCAGCAGCGCCATGCCGCCGATGATGCACGTCGGCGTATCGACCATCTTCCAGAGAACGGGGCGGATTGCCAGCCGTGCCTGCACGGATTTCTCGTCGCGCTTCCAGTTGTAGCAGCTTTTGCGCAGATCCTCCGTCGCCTGATATTTCAGGCATATGCCGAGGTGCACCGCTGCGCCGCAGTGGGGGACAAGGTCGTCGCTGTTGAGGATGTTATACAGCGGATAGGCGGATGGGTCGCGAACCGCTTTGCCCGCCATCACCGTGGGGGAAGCGAAGCCGTAGCCGATAAGGTTGCGCGCGGAGATGCCCGTCTCGTTCATTTTCAGGTGCGCGTACACCTGCATCATCGCCGCGCCCTGGCTGTGCCCGCAGACCCAGAGGACGAAGCGGCTGTTCGGGCTGCGCATGTTCTGCAGAATGTCGCGCAGTGTGAGCTTTTCCAGCCCCAGCTCTTCCGCTGTTTCCGGAAAGGAAATTTTCTCCTCATTCGCCTCGAACTGCCGCGCGAGTTCCAGGAAGCCGCGGTGCATCCCGTCCTGCGTTGTCATACGGAAATTGCTGAACCAGTCGTAGAAGCGCGAACCCGTGCCCATGAACCCAACCGCGACGACGTAGCGCCCGTCCAGCGCGGGATGGAGCATCACGACCGCCTTGCCGGTGGTGTTATTGCTGCTGCTCAATCGCAGCGCGCCCAGCATCTGTCCCAGCGCGCTGACGGGTTTCAGGCGCGCGCGCACCCAGTATTTCCGCCACTCGGCGCTCAGCGGGTTATTCGGCGGCAGGGCAGTCAGTTCGCCATCCACCTGAATGGTCACGTCGCGCCAGCCGGCTTCGACCCACGGCTCAATCGCCATGCCATACGCGGCGCTGGCGAGTTCGGCGCTCATGCACAGCGCTTCCTCGGACAGCGGCGGGCGCAGCTTGCCCCACGGGTCATGCGTCCACGGCAGCAGCAGCGATGCTGTCTGGGACAAATCGACGCCGGTTAGTGTCGTGGGTTTCTTTTCCTCTTGCTCCATCCTTCGCTCCTTTCCTTGCCGCTGTGCGGCGTACGTTTTGTTTGTTGGCAAGCAGGCAGGGATTACACCACCTGCCCATCATCCCCGCGGCGGAAATCCACCGCAAGCAGTTCCTCGCGGCTGATGACCTGCGTCCGCGGCGAACGGGTCGTCACGAACGACACCTGCTTGTCGTCGTAGCTCACAATGTGCGCATTGACTTGAAACAGCCGCCCATCCCGCATGAACATCAGGCGTATCACCCGGTCATGCTCCACCGCGAAGCGCAGCAGACGCTCCATTGCCCATGTCCTCCGTTTCCGATGAGGGATGCACGGCGTAAATCGTCGCTTCCCAGTTGCTGAATACGCGCGTGAACAGGCGGTCAAGCGTATCCGTATCCACCGCATAGCTGCTCCGCTCATAGCTGCTGACGTAGATGTAGTCCACATCGTACTTCTCCAGCAGGTCGAGGTTTTCCTCCGGGTCAGTGTAGAAAGCCGCAATGTCCATCTTGCGCTCACTCGTGTCCAGCCCGTGGTAGTACAGCCACAAATCCGGCCCGCAGACGATGTTCTGCCCGGCGATGGACGCAATCGGGTTCAGGTGCTGCGTCCCGGTCATGTAGGTGGAATGCTCCGGCGTGTTGTCGCGGGCAAATTCCCCCGCTTCCACCGCCGACGCGGAAAACGCCTGATAGTTGCTGACGCACTCGCGCCAGAGCGTCAGCCCCGCGGACAGGAACACCGCAATCGCCGTTACAACCGCCAGCGCGCCGCGCCCGCGCATCCCTTTCAGCCGATGCCAGACATCACGGCACCAGTCCGCCACTATCATGCAGCAAAGCAGCCACGCCAGATACATCAGCTTGTTGTTGTCGTAGATGTTCGGCTGAAAGCGCACCAGCTCCACCGCAAGGATAATCGGCAGCGCGCCCGCGAACAGCCGCCGATGCTTCGGATTCCGCTCGAACAGCGCCAGAATCAGCATCAGGAACGGCAGACCGATGTTCTTCAGGTAGAACCAGAAGTACAAGTCGCGGAACGCAAATTCACCGTTTGATTCATACCCGTTGACCCAGTTGAGCCAAATTTGCAGGAAGCTGTTCCCGCTGCCCGTGCCTTGGAACACCTGCTCGAACGTGAAGCAAATCAGCTGCGGCGCGCTCAGCACCACGGCGATTACGCCATACGCCAGATACCACTGCAATTGCGACCAGCGCTCTTTGTCGTGAATCAGGTCGTACACCATCATGCCCAGCGAGCAAAGCCCCAGCGCGAGGAACGAGTGCGTGTGAATCAGCGGCAGCGCGCCTGCCCAGACCGCCAGCAGTCCTGTTTGCCGAATGCGCTGCGCAAACGCCGGGCGCTTTTCCGGCGCAAAGGACGTAAACAGCAGATAAAAGCACGGCAGCGCCATGCACCACCCGCCGAGGAGCGTCCGCTGCGGAACCATCAGGTCGGCAATCACGTTTGACCAGCGCAGGTTGTACGGCGTGGGCTGATTCGTCGGCGTGGCATAGTACCCGTCAAGAATTTCGCGGATTCGCTCGATGACCGTGCTGAACGGATTGCTCACAGTGCCGCCCGCAAGGTCAAAGTTGTATAGGAAGCCCAGACCGCCGTTCAAGAAAAACAGCAGCGTCGCGAGGATAATTGTCTTTTTCCCCGCGGTCATCTCCCGCGCCAGCACCATCACGCCCGTGAAGCACAGTGCCATCATCAATGTACCCGGCACGACAATCGCCCATTCCAGCGAGAAGCCCATCAGGTACAGCGACGTAGACAGGCTGTCCGTCAGGAAGGGATATGACAGCCGCTGACCGGGAAAGAGCGCGTAATCCGGCGGAAAAGCAGCGTTTTTCAGCGACGTGATGAACGACATGTGCATCGGCAAATCGCCGTAAGTGCTCTGCCCGACCCACCAGCCGCCGTCACTTCCGACGCGCAGGCAGTGCGTGTATTGCAGATACCCCGACAGCAGCGTCAGCGGCAGCACAACCATCAGCATCTGCCCGGCCAGCTGCTTTTCCCGCGCATCCCACTTTTTCACCGGCGAAGGGTCGCGCAAGAAGAAGCACCCCGCCGTCAGCCCCGCCAGCGGAATCAGCGCCAGCATATGCCCAAGCAGCGAAAAGCGCACGGCAAAGGCCAGCAATGCGGGCAGCCACATCATCAGCAGCAGCCCCAAGCTGACACCGAGCCACACGCGCGTGAGCAGCGACTTCCGCGGCAGCAGGAATCGCACGCATGTGCATCCCGCTGCGAGAAACACAAGCTGATACAAAACGCCAAGGAATGCGGTCATGAAGGAACTCCCTTCCAACGTGATGCAACAATTAGTCCACTAACTAAAAAAGCTGCTTTAACGCCCAAGAAACATGGGTGGAGAAACCGAAGGAATCCAGAGGGCAATCGCAGACTTCGTCTGTTTTCATGCCCTCTGGAAGCTGCTCTTTTACCAGTATGATAAAGAAATCAACTTTGGCAGTCTGAAAAAGCAGACAATCTTTCATTGCAGGAAGATTTCGCCTCTGCGGAGGCGACAAGGGGGCTTTCCGATCGCCCCCTTGACCCCTTCGGTTCACACTACCGTAGTTGGTTTTTATCGTTGCAAGGAGAATTGCATCCTCAACATCGCAGCGAAAACCATTATAGAGATAGCAAGAGGCTTTCCCCCTCACTTCTCCATCTCCATGACTCTCCTCTTAAACACCGCACGCCCATGGTTCTTCTTGTCCGTGCGGAAGAGGCTCAGCGTCTTTTCCAGCACCGCAATGTCAATCGGCTTGGAGAGGTGCATGTCCATGCCCGCATCCATGCTTTGCTGGATGTCGTCCGCAAAGGCGTTCGCGGTCATGGCGATAATCGGAATCGTCCGGCCGACGGGGTTGTCGCTGGCGCGGAGGGCGCGCGTCGCTTCGTAGCCGTTCATCACGGGCATCTGCACGTCCATCAGGATAACGTCGTAGTCGCTGGGGCGGACGTGGTCGAACGCCTCCACCAGCTGCTTGCCGTCGCTGTAAATCGTGCAGGTCGCGCCCTGCATGTGCAGCAGTTCTTCCAGAATTTCCGCATTCAGCGGATTGTCCTCCGCGCAGAGCAGCCGCATCCCGTTCAGCACCGATGTGCCGTCCACGTTCCCGATATTGCCGAATTCCGTACGCAGTTTCGCCATCTCGTTCTCCAGATTGGAGAGGAAGAACGGCAGCGGCACAAAGCCATCCAACTCACAATCATTGATGGTGTCCAGCATCTCTTCGCGCTGCCCCGCCTGCATACAGAATACGAAAATCGGCTTCCCGGCGGCCTCGCGCATCTGGCGAACCAGAGGGCGCAGCATCTCCGGCGCGCGGTACTGGCAGGACAAAAGCACTACGTCCACATCCTCCTGCCGCAGAATGCTCACCGCGTCTTCAGGGCGCTCGACCGCCTCCGCCGTCACGGGTGTGTGTTCCAACGCATCCTGCACGTCCGCCACGCGCCCCGGCGCATAGCCGACCAGCAGCAGACGGCAGTCCTTCACCGTGTGCGCGCGGTCATCCGCTTGTGCGTCCACCTTGAACTCCAGCAGCACTTCGAAGCGGCTGCCTTCGCCCGGCGCACTCTCGACGTTAATCACGCCGCCCATCATGTCCACAATGCTTTTGGTGATTGCCATGCCCAGCCCGGTACCCTGCACCTTGTTCGTCACGGAATCCTCCGCGCGGGTGAACACGTCGAACAGGTGCTTCTGGAACTCCTCCGTCATGCCGATGCCGTTGTCCTTGACCACAAAGGCATATTTCACATACGAATATTTCACATACGAATGCCCGCTGCGGGACACCTCGCGCACGTCAAGGCTGATTTCGCCGCCCTGCTGGGTGTACTTGACCGCGTTGGATAGGATGTTCAGCAGCACCTGCCGCAGACGGGTCGCATCGCCGATGAAATTCTCATGGTGAATCTGGCTCGCGCGGACGATGAAGTGCTGCCCGCGCTGGCGCGTCTGCGGGCGGATGATGGCTTCAATCTGCTCAATCTGCTCAGCAAGATTGACTTCATCCATGCGCAGCGTCACCGCGCCGCTCTCGATTTTGGACATGTCCAGCACGTCATTGATCAGCCCTAACAGATGCTCGCTGGATGTGTGCAGCTTGTCGATGTAGGCCTGCAGCTTCTCCGGATTGTTCAGGTCGTGCTGCATCAGGTTCGTCAAGCCGATGATAGCGTTCATGGGTGTGCGGATGTCATGGCTCATATTCGTCAGGAACGCCGTCTTGGATACGTTGGCGGATTCCGCCAGTTTCAGCGCATCCACCGCCGCCTGACGTGCCCGATCCAGCTCCGCGTTCGCCTGTGCAAGCGCCTGCGCGTTCTCCGTCTCCACGGCGTAGCGCTCCCGGTTCTGCATCGCCGTCAACAGAAAGTACATTGCCCCCACCGTCAGCAGCATCAAGACGAAGAACGCAATGTTGACTATCAGCGTAATCGAATCCACCATTGCGCGCGCACCGGCAGCAACCTCCACCCCCGGCACAAGGAACAGCATCGTCCAGTCGCATCCAGTTAGGCGCTTCATGCACAAGAAATACTGTGTTTTGTCCACCAGCACATCGGTGCAGGTGAAATGATTGTCGGATGCCTCAAGTTCCGTCAGACAGTTATCAAAATTGCCCGCGTGCGGGTAACGGAGCGTCCGCAGCGCCGGATAGATGTTCCGCCCCAGAAAGTTGATGTTCTCATCCGCCGCGTCGGAATACATCTTCACGCCGTCGCTGATGACGACATAGGTGCTGTTCTGCGTGTGAAATGCACTGCTGCGGAAGAACGGCGTCAGGCTGCTCATGCCCTTGAGCAGCACCAGATGCGTGATGCGGATGCTTTTTTCCTCTGCCGCAACCGTCAGCGGCTGCATGATGGGCAGGGAAAAGACCATTTGATTTTCATCGCCGCCCCTGCCGCGAATAAGGAAACACTGTCGCCCCATCATGCCAAGCGTATCGGCAAACTCGCAGGGCATCCGATCCCCCGCCGCGTTAATCAGGTTTCCGCTTTCGTCAATCGCAAGGAATCGCAGGGCGCTGTCCTGCGGCGTCAGCTGATACTGTGTCGCTTGAAGCAGCTGCACGAGTGCCTCCTGTGTCGTCGGGGCGTAGAAAGCTACGGCACTATCCATTACGGTCAGGAAATCCCACTGCTGTTCCAGCGTGATGGAGAGCTTCTCGTACATTTGCGACGTAATTTCCGTCAGCTGATTCTGGCTTTCGCGGTAGAGTTCTTCGCGCGTATAGCGGGTGAAAAAGCGCATCCCAAGGAAAATGAGCGCAAATAAAACAACGCCGACCAGCACCAGCATCGGCAGTTTGCTGTGGGTCAGGCGCTGGCGAATCGACGTTTTCGCAGCTTTCATGCGCTCATCCCCCTGCGTCATGTGTTTTCCGCGCCTCCAAACGGGCACTGCCTCTTTTTCCCGCAGCGCCGTGCAGACAGATGGACAATATCATCTTTATTATACCATTGAGGACATTCCATGTCAAGGCACAAAGAAGCGGCGATGTTCATTTTCCATCGCCGCCGAGGGATTATTCCGTCCAGCTGTACACCCATTCGCCCTGCTGGTTGATGTAGCCGTATTGGGTCGTGCCGTCGTCCTGCTCGACCACAACATACGCCAGTGCGCCGTTAAAATCCACCGCATACGAAATCGGCAGCGTCGTCAGCAATTCGCCGCGCTCGTTGATGTAATTGTACAGCCCGGTTTCCGGGTCTTGCACCAGCAGGACGCCGGAGAAGTAGTGGTCATCCATCGGCAGTTTTTCCGGCAGCCACCATTTCGCTTCGCTGATGATTTCACCCTGCATGTTCACCACGCCGCAGCGATAGTCATCCTTGGTGTTCGTCTGATAGATGCACAAGCCGTTTTTCTCCGGTCTCCAAAACTCCGCAAGATTCGGCACTTGCAGCGTGAACAGTTCGCCCTGCTCGACGTGGCACATCGTCAGTCCGCCGTTTTCCGCCGGAAGCACATAATAGCCGTTCTGCGTATGCCGGTCATACGGTGCGCTCGTGCGCATCAGTACATTGCCTGCGTGGTCAATGATTCCCCATTCCTCTTCAGAAAATTTCACTGCTGCATAGCCACCGCTGAAATCCTCCGCCTCCGCAAACTGCGGCGCAATCACCACTTCGCAAGCCGTGTTGCAGTAGCCGACCCGCCCGTTTTCATCTGCCACCGCAATCAGCCCTTCGCTGACGCAGGGGTCATATATATTTGCAAACTGCATTCCGTCCGGCAGCGGCGTTTCCTCCCCGGCTTCATTCAGCAGATAGCATTCCTGAATGACATAGTTTTCATCCTCCGTGTAAACCGCCGCGTAGCCCTCACAGAAATTCGCACCCCTATCATAAGCCCCATAGCGGTAGGGAATCACCAGCTCGCCCGTGTCGCGGCTGGCATAGCCCCACTGGGCATAGTAGTCATCATTCGCCACGGCAATCAGGCGGCTGTCCGAAGCCATCTCGCGCACGAGCGCCCATTGCAGCCCGCTGTATACCCCGTTGGTCGGGTCAAAAAAGCCCGCTCTTTGGTCTATTTCCGATTCCGCACCGTAATACTCCATGACATTCCAAACGCTGCTGAAATAATCAACCAGTGGATCTTCCGTATCTTCCAGCAGTCGAATTTCACCCGTCCGGCTGACAAACCCCTGCTTGCCGCCTATCTGAATCCACGCATAATCCTCTACAAAATTCGACGCATCATCAAACTGCGGCGGAATCACCCAATTTCCCGTCTCGTCGATATGCCCCCACAAGCCGTTGTCGCCCTTCGCGCTGTACAAATACCCTTCCGCC
>OMCO01000391.1_pt1 | contig 15258 bp, 11 predicted proteins | sample 1645031 | NCBI WGS metagenome assembly OMCO01 (sample SAMEA103958146, study PRJEB25191) | human gut metagenome
ACCCCCAAGCCGGTCCGCCTGCCTGCGGAGATATACAAAAAAATCCGAAGTCATTCGGCTTCGGATTTCTGGCTCCCCAGGTAGGACTCGAACCTACAACAACCCGGTTAACAGCCGGGTGCTCTGCCATTGAGCTACTGAGGATCACTTGCTGCATAGAGTATTATAGCTACATGGAAGCCAAAATGCAATAGGCAATTTAAAAAATATCCAACTTTTTTTGCACGTTTTTTCCGGATCGAAAAACAGCCGCCCTGCTGCAGAGCGGCTGTCTGATCTGTGCTGTTTTAATCAAAGATATGGTATCCCATCAAAAAGTGGGTCTTCCAGTATGTGCTGGTCAGGATGTTGGAACTGGTGATACGCACCTGCCCTGCGCCGGAGCTGGCATCCACCATCTTCCCGCCGCCCAGATAGATACCTACATGGCCGGTAGACATACTGCTGCCCTTGAACACAAGCACATCTCCCTTCTGGGCCTGGCTCATGCTGTCAAAGCGAGTGTATTTGGTGCAGCTGCGCCAGGTGATGGAGGTCATATACCCCTGCTTCACACCTGCCTGATTCAGGCACCAGTATACAAAGCCGGAGCAGTCGAACTTATTGGGTCCCTTGGCGCCCCGGACATAGGGGCTGCCCACCTTGGACTTTGCGATCTGTATGAATTTATCCAGCTTGGAAGTGCTGGCAGAGGTCGGTTTGGGCGTTTTGGTGGGCTTGGGCGTCTTGGTACCAGGCTTGGGCGTTGCCGTAGCCTTGCCGGGCTTTGCCGTAGCCTTTTTGGTGGGCTTGGGCGTTGCCGTAGCTTTGGGCTTCTTGGCCGAATCGCTCTCCAGGACCTTCAGGGTCTTGGCCCCCACCGTTCCGTCTGCGGTAAGCCCGTTACGCTTCTGGAAGGCTTCTACGGCGTCTTCCGTTTCAGCGCTGAAATACCCTGTGATCTGGGAAGAATGCTTCAGATACCCCAGCTTGTACAGCCGTTTCTGCACATCCTTTACATCGGAACCCTTCATGCCCAGGCTCAGAGAATAGGCCACGGCATTCTTGGAATCCAGCAGTTCCATGGTCACAACACCCAGACAACCGTCGGCAATGATGCCGTTTACATTCTGAAAGCTCTTGAGAGCCGCTACGGTCTCATTATCCATCTTCCCTTTTGGGGAATAGGTGGAAGAAAGATACCCCAGCTTGACCAGTTTCTGCTGATATGTCTTGATAGAGTCATTCACATCGCCCTTGCGATAGAAATTGCCCACCACGTCTTCATCATACAGCTTCTCCAGAGTCTTGACCCCGGCCTTGCCATCGCCCTTGAGACCGTTGCTGCTCTGAAAATCCTTCAGCGCTTCCAGAGTCTTATCCCCAAAGGTGCCCGTAATACAGTTTTTAGCCAGATAGCCCAGCTCATACAGCCGCTGCTGCACGTCCCGGACATCGTCGCCCTCGTCTCCGTCCTGCATGACGTATTCCTTGGCTGTCTCGCTCATGAGCGCCAGATAGGTGGCTTCCCGCAGCACTCCGTCTGCAGGCAGATCGTTATGCTTCTGGAAGGATGTCAGGGCTTCTTCCGTAATGGAACCGAAATGCTCCGTAGGTTCATCGCTGTCCATATACCCCAGCTCCATAAGCCGAAGCTGCACATCGGCGATGATCGCTCCGTCATCTCCCTTTTTATACGTCTCAGAGAAGGCAGCGGGGGTATCCTGCACGGTGCCTGCAACTGCCGCCTGCACCACCGGCTCCTGGCTGGGCAGTGCAGTGGTCTCCGGCACGGGGGTGGGAGAAGGAGACCCCTGAACCTCTATGGGCAGATCGGTCTGGGCAGTCTTCTGACTTCCGCCTGAAAGAGCGGCAGACAGCACCAGCCCCACCACCAACAACAGGGAAGCGGCACTGATCCCCAGCCGCAAGGGTTTGCCCAGAGTTTTGAATCTGGCGTTCAAGGCTTTGCAACCCCGCCCCATAGCGGCAAAAAATCGAACTATGGCGTTGCATACCGGAGCAGCCTTGGTGCCCTGTATCTTTTCATGGAGCCTGCGGCCCCCGGCGCACAGGCCGTCTCCCAGCTTTTTCCAAAAGGGAACGGTCCTTTTTGCCAGTTGCCCCAGCTTCTTTCCGCAGAAAACGACGCCCATTCCAAGAGCTCCCAAAAATTTGCGGCTCTTCTTCTTAAAACGGCGGCGTACCTTTTTCCAGTTGATGGATCCGGATGTATGCTTGCTTTTATCGTCGGAACGATTGGTTTCTGCCATGCTCTCCTTTGTCGCTTTCCCGCAGCATGTGCGTATTGATTTCTTATATTTTACTGAATCCCCCCCTTTTTTTCAAGGCGACAAGGCGCCGTGTATGCAAAATCTTCATGACCTAAGTGTTAATATTCTCCGCTTATGCGGGAATTTATGGCAGAATATGGGGAAAGAGGCAGAGGCACTCCCGTCTTTCTCTATAAAAAACAGGTATTTCTTCTCAAATGAAGAAACACCTGTTGCATGCTGTATACCCCTGCTCTCAGCGCTTGTTGGAACGGCGCCAGATCCGCTGGGCTTCCGCATTGCGGATAAGCTCCTCCCGGAAATCCGGATGGGCCAGTTCCACCATGCTTTCCGCCCGCTCCCAGGTGGTTCTGCCCACCAGATTGGCAATGCCGTACTCCGTAACGATATAATAGGCCTGGCTCCGGGGCGTAGTAACGATGTCCCCCCCCAGATGCGGTACGATCCGGGAACGCAGATTCCCCTGCCGGTCCGTATAGGTGGCAGTCATGGCGATAAAGCCCTTACCGCCTTTGCTCCGGGCTGCTCCATCCATAAAGTCCAGCTGGCCGCCTGTGCCGCTGATATGCCGGGTACCGGAGCTTTCCGAAGATACCTGGCCATACAGATCCACGCAGATGCAGTTGTTGATGGCCACCACGTTATCGATACTGCCGATGATGGCCGGATCGTTTACATATTGCAGCGGGCAGGCCATAAGGCCGGGATTGTGATCCAGCCAGTCATACAGCCGTTTACTGCCGAAGGCCATGCCGAACATACCCTTGTCCCTGTGCAGAGTATTGCATCGATTGGTGAGCTTCCCTGCCTCAAACAGATCCAGATAGGCGTCAGAGCACAGCTCCGTATGCATGCTCAGGTCTTTTATGCCGCTTTCGCAGAGCATGGTGCCTACGGAATTGGGCAAGCCGCCGATCCCCAGCTGCAGGCAGGCCCCGTCCTGGATGTAAGGCACGATACTGGCGGCGATCTTTTTCTCCACTTCCGTGGGCTTGGGGATGGGCAGTTCATAAATGGGCGGGTGTTCCCCTTCCACAATATAGTCTGCATCGGAGATATGGATCACCTCGTCAAACCCGCCGCAGACCCAGGGCAGATGCTCGTTTACCTCCAGGATCACAATATCCGCCTTGCGCAGGATCCCCCGTGCCACCCCGGTGGCGCAGGAAAGATTGAAATATCCGTTCTTATCCATGGGCGTAACGCTGACCATAGCCACGTTCACTGTTAGAAAATGGGTATAGTAAGGCACTACGTTGCGAAACACCATGGGGATAAAGTTGCACATATCCTTATCACACAGGGAGCGCTCATAAGCGGAGCAATGCCAGGAGTTATAGATAAAATGCTCCCGGGCAGGGTCGCACTCCACGATCTCCAGCCGCTGAAACATCAGGTTTCCCCGAACCTTTACGTCCCGCAGCTCGTCCCTGCGGCCTGCCAGAGCCTTATCCAGCAGATAGGGGAAGCCCAGCTGACTGGTATAGTCTACCCAATCCCCGCTTTTTACGCACCGGACGGCTTCCTCCGGGGTGCGCAGTTTGCTCTTGTAAAGTGCAGAATATTCCATACTTTCCCTCCTGTTTTTGTGTGTTTCCAGTATACCATCCCCCCTGCCGCCTTGACAATTCCTCCTGCTATATATATTAAATGCCCTGCCTGTTCATACATGCTCCACAAAAACAGTCCTCCTTTCAGAGCTCCTGTTCGGAATATGAACGCATGCCACAATAAAGAGCGGCAGACATTCATACAGGATTCTTGCAGGGCCAAAGGAGCCTCTATTGCAAAAATCAGATGAACGCCTGCCGGTTTATGCACTTTTCTTTTCTATCCTTGCTGCATGGTATTCCCCAGTTGCAGCATCTGCCCCCCGAAGAACACAGCCTCCGCAGGATCATGGGTAATGAGCAAAAGCGTCCTTGCCCGGCAGCAACGCTGTACCAATGCCATGACCCGCTCCCGTGTTTCAGTGTCCAACCCTTTAAATGGTTCATCCATAAGCACCAGTTCTGCCGGATGCAGCAGCGCCCGGGCAATGGCCACGCGCCGCCCCATGCCGCCGCTGAGCTCTTTTACGGGCTTATGGGCCCAGTCTCCCAGTCCCAGAGACCTCAGCAGGGAAAGGATATCTTCCTCTCCCACCCGGTTTCCGGTGACCAGCCGAATATTGGTCAGAGCGGAAAATTCCGGCAGGAGCCGGTTTTCCTGAAATACGGCGCTTATATTTTCGGGCACACCGGATATGCTCCCTGCGGTTGGCCTTTCCAGCCCCATGAGCAGGCGGAAAAGCGTGGTCTTGCCGCAGCCGGACGGGCCCAGAAGCACCGTTGTCTCTTCGGCCGGAAAGCGGGCTGTTACCGGCGGCAGAGCCGTTATGTCTCCATAGCGCTTAGTCAGAGCTTTCAAACGGATATCTTCCATTATCTTCCCTCCAGCAGGGCATAAGCCCCTTTCAACAGGCGCAGAAACAGCTTTTCAAAGGTTACGCTTATAAGCACGATAAGCACTGTCCAGGCCAGCAGATCCGCCGTCATAAAGTATACCTTGGCATCATAAAGATGTCCTCCGATGGAATCTGCCGTAACGGCAATAACTTCTGCCGCCACGCCCGCCTTCCAGCACAGCCCCAGCGCCGTGCTGCACCCGGAAAGCACAAAGGGCTTTAAGTGAGGCAGATGGATATACAGCAGCCGCCGTCCGTAGGGCACTCTGTATACCCGCGCCATCTCCAGCAGGGCTTTGTCTGTAGACTTTACTCCCTGAAGCACATTGGAATAAAGTACCGGCAGCACCATAAGGAACGAAATGAATACGGAAAGCTGCCGGGCTTTTAGAAATACCAGGCTCAATATTATAAAGGAAGCTACGGGCACCGTTTTGATGGTGAGCATATATGGCCACAAAAAGAGTTCTGCTCCTTTCCATCGCCCGGCCAGCAGACCCAGCCCTGTACCCAGCACAAAGGCCAGCAAGAATCCCAGCACAATCCGAGAAAAGGTGAACCATACGGCACTCCAGAAGCCGGGTTCCCGCCACAGGGTGGTCAGCCGTACCAGCACTTCCCAGGGAGATGCCAGCAGCAGACCGGAATCAAGTGCCGTAGCCCCGGCCTGCCAAAGGAGCAGCGCCAGGGCTACGGATATAGCTTTATAAATTTTTTGTTTTTTTTCAGGGAGCATAATAGAAATCATCTCCGGGCAGTGCACCGCCTATGGCCTGCGGCTTCTGCGACAGCAGGATGGAAAGATACGCTTCTGCCGTCTGCCGCATCTCCTCGCCGGTGATGCATACCACATGGCAATAGGGCAGCGCCTTTTGGGCGACGAGGGCCTTGACATTGATGTACTTTTCTACCAGTACGGCGGCTTTTTCCACATTGGCGTTCACATACTCTACGGAAGCTGCCAGCTCCCGCAAAAAGGTCGCTACAGCCTCTGGATTTGCCTGTGCAAAGGCCTTGCGCACAAACACGCCGGAGGTGATCAGCCGGGTACCTTTGCCCAGCTTATCCCACTGCTCCGTAAGATCCAGCGCAATATGCAGATCCTCTATCTTGCTCATGGCCACGGTCACGTAAGGCTGAGGAAGCATGCACATGGCGTTTTCCATAGAAGCAAGCTGCGCCACAATCTCTGCAGGTTCGCTTTTCCATTCCACCTGCACATCCTGCTCCATGTTCAGACCGTTCTCTGCCAGCAGGTAGGAAAGCACATACTCCGGAGTGGAGCCCTTGCCGGTGGCATAGATCGTCTTGCCCCGAAGGCTGGCCATATCCGTTACGGTTTCGCCGCCTTTTTCCAAAATATACAGCACACCCAGGGTATTTACGCAGAGCATTTCCACATCCCCCTCCATTTTGCTGTAAAGCACGGATCCCAGGTTGACCGGCACGGAGAGAATATCCAGCTCGCCCTTAACAAACAGCGGCGTCAGTTCATCGGCAGAACCGGCCAGGGTGAACGCATAGTCGTTCTCTGTTTCTCCGGCTTCGTTATCCTCCAGCAGCTTGACCATGCCCATGGTGGTTGGTCCCGTAAGGCCGCCCAGGCGAACGGTGGTTTTAGATTCAGGTGCAGACGTTTCTGCCGGCTCTTCCGCGGGAGCAGTGGTAGGCACTTCCGTCGGTACAGCGGTGGCTTGCGCCTCTTGGGATGCCGGTGGCGTGCAGGCTGTCAGACTCAAAGTCAGAAGCAGGCACAAAAGCAGGGTGATGGTTTTCTTCATAACGCTATAACACAGACCTTTCTTGTATTCTTTTCCCGGTCTCATTATAGATCATTCTTTCTTTCATTTTTGTTGCCATGGCAACGCCGGCTACTTGCAAAAAAGAGAGACAGAGGATCCTTACGCTTTTCTTTTTGCGTTGACCTCTGCTGCTTTTCCGCAGGTTGCCGCTTCCGCTCGCTCCTGTTTTTACGAGGAAGCGGTGTGGGGGGCGCTGGGCGGCGGAACGCCGCCGCCCGTCCGCGCAGCGGCCGGGCCTTTGGCGCCTGCGGCGCCAAAGCCAGCGCCCCGCCTTCCGTATACGCACTGCCTCCGTATCACGGCGGCCCATACCTGTGTACAGACCAAGTCCCTTTTGCGCAGAAAAGAGGCTCATCACAGCCTCTTTCCTTCACGCTTGTACCTTGTCAAAGAAACACACCACCCGGGACTGCCCGCCCTTGGTGCAGGTATACAGCACCATGGCATGGCCGCTGCTGCTCACGTCCTCTTCGGATACCGGGTCGTTGGGATCCAGTATGCGGATCTCTGCCAGCACAAACTCCATCCGGTTCCCCGCCATATCCGTAAAGCTGGCCGCTGCGCCCGGCTCCAGTTCCTTCAAATGCCCAAAATGCCGGTCATAATTATGGGCGGCAATGACCAGATCCTCCGTATACAGGCTGCCGAACTGCCTGCACGGGGCAATGCGCAGCTTTTCATAGTCCCAGTCACTGAGCACCGGCAGCTCCAGCTCCAAAGACGGGATGCGCACATAGCCAATATAGGCATAGCCATCCACCATCACCTCGGGCATGTTTTCCGGCAGTGCCGTGGGAGCCGGGGTGGAGCCATCTTCCGCAGGCAGCGTTTCCGGGGCCGGGGTGCGGGCCGCTTCTGCCTGACGAATAGCCTCCTGCACCTGCGCAAGACCTTCTTCCGAGGCCTCTCCGGCCGCCTGATCCTCCCTCTGGTTATAGAAAAGCAGGAGCAGTGCCGCACCCAGCAGCGCCGCTCCCACCAATACCAGCAAGATGCCGGCTTTACGCTTTTTCATGCTCGTTCTTCCGCTTCAGCAGCAGCACAACGCCCACTGCCAGGATGCACAGGCCCAGACCGCCGCTCACATACACGGGCCAGTTCAGCTGACCGGTCTGGATCAGCGCCCTGCGGGTGTTGGTTACGGTCACGGTGTTTCCATCCACCTGATACTTGGTCTTGTAGCGGGCCAGCGCCTTTTCCTTGATCTCATACTTATAGACCTTATTGGCGGCTTCGTCCTCATAGGGCAGGTCGGTGAACTCATGCTGCCAGTTGTTGGCGGCGGAAAGCTCCACGGTCTCATAGACTTCGCCGTCCCGGTACAGGGTGATGGTCACGCTGTGGGGGCGATCCTTCTCATAGCCCTTGTCGTTCCAGACCTTCTTGACCAGAATGGTTCTGGGATCCATCTTCCCTTCCAGCGTGAAGAGCCAGTCCACTTCTCCGGCCCGGTCTGCATACTCGTTGCCCAGATCAATGGGCATCTCGATGGTCACCCGCAGCTCCCCAACTTCACCCTTGCGGTAGGAGCCCAGCTTCACGTTTTCGGTGAGACCGTCGGTTTCGGCTGCGTGACCGTCAAAGATGCGGGTCTGTGCCCCGTCCTTCACGTTATCCACGGTCATGTGCAGGTGGCTGAGGAACTCATTCATCTCTGCCACGCTGGGTTCTACAGAAGTCACATCCTCCTGCACGGGGTGGTTGCTCTGCTCATCGTGGAGAATGGCCCGCATATACACATCCACATAATCATACTCGGTAAGGGTGTTGGCGGCCTGAATGACCACCTCCCGCTTGTCCCCGGGCATAAGGTTGCGGAAGTTCATGCTCTCGCTCTGGGTAAACAGATCCATCTTCTCCGGCAGGGAGCAGCCCAGCAGGGCAGTTCCCAGGAGGAGCAGCAGGGCCGCCAGGGCCAGCTTGGAAAGTCTTTTCTTCATCTTCTTGCCCCTCCTTATTTAGTTACCTGGAATATCAGCACTGGCACCCGGCGCCGTAAGAAGATTGATTGTATAATCCCTCCCTGGCACCTGCACCGTTTGAACTGTTGCCCCCCAGGCCTCCGTTACCGCATTTGTGGGCATGGCTTGGACAGCCGATGCCAGAATTTCTATGTACGTATCCGCGCCAGTTCCATTGATCTCTATGTGCGCGGAGTAAATCTTTTCTCTGAACAGCTTATAGGTTTCTCCGTTCGGCGGCACCGGCAGCCTGTAATACCAGTAGCCATCTGTACCCTCCTGCCAAGATCCGTCATCATTAATCCTACGTTCCAAATCTGCCATATAGTTTTTGAATTTTTCGGTCTCATAGGCATCGTAGAGAATGTTGCCTTCCTTATCTCTGATCGTTACCACATAAGTAGCCCGGATATAGGCATCAGTATTGCCGGTGTTCTTCACCTTCACTTCAGACTTGACATTATTCTCGAACGTTTCCTCTACATTGCAGGAGACTTTGGCATACTCAAAGGTATTGGTCAGATCTTTGGTTTTATCCGTCAGCCAGGCCAGGGTGGTGCCCACAATGCCCAGCACCAGCACCAGCAGAGCGGCCAGCACCACAAAGGAGCGGTTCCAACGGATCACTTTTTTAGAGGGCTTGAGGCCCCTGTTCTCTTTAGCCATAATTCATGCCCCCCTTTCTTACACCTTCTCGCCCGGGCGAAGTATATTACGCTTATACGCATCCCCGCCCAGCCACTTGCCTTTGCTGCGTTTGTTGGTGAAGGTCACGGTGTTGGGTTCGGTTGCCGACAGCGTGATCGTCTTTCTATTTTCCTGCGGCGTATACCGCCAGCTCCAGCCGATATCTTCGGTAACGGTGTATTCACCGATCTTCAGACCCTTGATGGTAACGGAGCCGTTGCCCTGAATGACCACCTTGGCACTGAAGTTATTGGGGCCGGTGACGGTGAAGATAAAGGACTGATTCTCGTCAATATCCTCTGCGCCGGACTTGGTGATGGTCAGGTCGGCCACGTCGTACTCAAACTTGGCGTAGTAGGTGGCGGCCGCATAACCCATGACCGGTGCTTCCACTGTGCCATAGTTTCTGGTCTTGCCGGGGGTCAGCAGCTTGTTGGCTGCAACCCAAGCAACATTCACAGGCCGCGTGCAGGCTTCGTCCTCATACCAGCCGACAAACTTGAATCCGCCCGCGGGGGTAGGCGTGGAGCCCTTCACCACACCGGTCGTGACCTTGAGCTGGCTTTCCTGATAGTTATCCAGCGTGCCGCAGCCTGTCGGGCCGACGACCTCGTACTTGATCTCTACCGTCTGCTCGGTGTAGTAGAAGGTCTTTACGTTCTTGCTGGCAACATTGGCGGGATCCTCAATGGCGATATTGATAGCCTGATTCTCCGCACTCACCAGCGTGTAGCCGGGGATAGTCTCGGCGGTCTGCGTCACCTGCGCCTGATAGCGGGCATTTCCGGTAACGGCATCTGCCAGTTCCTTATCCGTGCCCTGTTCAAGGAACTTGAACGCATAGGGATACTCGTTGCGGTCATAGTACAGGTTCAGCACCAGACCTGCTGCGGTCAGCTCACCGGAGGCGTTGCTCTTGGTTCCGTTGTAGGTGAAGCCCGCGATGGTCAGCGGCGTTTCGGAATATTCCGTTCCGATCACGCCGTTCAGGTTCGTGCTGCTCTGGTACTCGGTGTAGCCGTCGCCCGCTATGTTCTGCGTCCAGTGGATGATCTGCAGGGGGGCATGCGCCTCGTCCTTTACATACCAGAAGATGATCTCGTTCCCCTCGGCGGCCAGCACAAGCTGCTTCTGGTAAGCGTCCGGGGCGTAGCCCGTGATCTGCTTGAAGGTCTCGGTCACGACCGCAGCGCTGGTGGTCATAGTCTTGGGTTCGGCCAGCTCGTTTCCTGTACCCTTTTCCAGATACCTGACGGTGTACTCCACCTTCTCCTTTGCCACATAGATGAAGGTGAATTCGTTTCCGCCCTCAATGTTTATGGTGAGGGAGTGGCTGCTGACCTGGGGGAAGTAGCCGGTCCGGTATCCCTCGTTCAGCTCTGTGCCGGTTTTAGCATTGAAGGTTTTGGTAGTCCCTGCCAACGCGCTGCCGGTGGTATCATCCGCGATATAGGTGAGAGTGCCGTCTGCATTTTCAATCGCATACCTGATGGTATAGTTCATCAGCGTGTTGGAGCTCCACTTGGCGTAGAGGTTCAGATCGCGGTTGACGGGCATGGAGAAATCAAACGCCTTTTCCGTGCCGGTATCGCTGATGTAGAACCAGCCGACAAAGGTGTACTGACCATTCACGGGGTCTGCCGGTGGATTTGTAACTGCTGTACCGTGAGAAACTGCCGTCCAAGTGTTGGTCGGCGCTTTGCCTTCATCCATCTCAACTTTGGTCAGGTAAGTCTTGACGGTGTGGGTCTTGGGAACCCATTTGGCGTAGAGGATCACATCGGAGGCAGGCATGGTCATGGTGCCCAGATCCGCCTTGGAACCCTCATAACAGCCAGCCGTGGTGTACCAGCCGTCGAACACATAGGCGTTCTTTTCCAGATTGGCAGGATATTCCGGCTCAAAATAGTAGCTGCTCAGCGGTGCTTCATACTGCACGCTGCCACCCTTCCCCGTTACATCCGCATTGTAGTTGTAGAATTTCAGGTTGTAGCTGTTGCGGGTGTAGTAGAGGTAATTGTTTTTCTGCATCTTCACTTCTCCGTCCTTCGGCAGGTACGGATTGGAGTCTCCCTGCGTGAAGCCGGTGATGGGATGAAATTCCTCCCTATAAGTCAAACTGGTACTGCCGCTGTAATCGAGGTCGATCACCTTGTATTGCTTATAGTTCTTGCCGTTATAAGTGGTATCGCCCGCTGCTCCGTTTATCGTTTCCACATAGTAGTATATCTTTGCGCCGGATTCGGAGTCATTTTTCTCAAACGTGATATTTTCTCCCGGCATGGTATCAATACTGCCGAGATAGCGCTGCTCTCCTGAATCACCATACGTTTCGGTTCCCTGCGGTACCTTCCACCAAATAGTGTCGTTTCCATCCTTGATTGGGAAATTGTTGTGGATGTCTGCCTGATACTTTGCGGTAATGGTCAAATCCTTATAGCATGAACTACTATGGCTATGTTCGTAGCCATAAGGACATTTATTGGTGTTGCACGGGCTAAATATTGTGCCCCAAAGGTGCACGTCTTTCTTTGTACAGCACTCGCTATGGCTATGGCTATGTTCAACTTTACCGCAGTTTAATACCGCGTTCTTAAACGTCAGCGTATACGTATTTCTGGTATAATATACATTCAGCACGGTGGAGCCGTCGCCTTTGACGGTGACAGTCTCGGCCTTGGCGGCGTTATAGGTGAAATGCTTGTCGTCCCGACCGGTAAAGCTCTGGTTCTTGTAGTCCTCACTCTTTTTCTGCGTACCGGGGGCTACATCGGCGGGGGTATACGTTCCGGCCACGCTGTAGCCGTCGTCATTGGCGTTCTCGTACCAGAACACGACGGTAAAGCCGGATTCTCCGATTTTCCAGCTCGCCTTATAGCTGGTGTTATGATCAGGCATGACAGTGGGGATTGACGGCGTCCAGCTTTCGAAGGTATAGCCGGGCTTGGTGGGGGTATCCACGCTGATGGGCGCACCGAACCGGGCGTAGATGGGCTCCACGCCGTAGCCGCCGTCCAGGTTGAAGTTCATCAGATAGTAATAGCGGTCATAGTACACTTCGACCACTGTGCTGCCGTCTGCCGCGATCGTGGTCGTGGTATCGTAGAGCAGGGAGTAGAAGCCGGTATAGTCCGTCTTAGCAAGCCCGGCTCCAACCGCAGACTCGGTATAGCCCTTCTTCGTCTCGGTGTCTGCCAGCGTGTATTCGTCATTGGAGACATTCTGCTGGTAGTGCTTGACCGTAAAGTCCACCTCGGCAGCCTGATATGTAACGGTGTAGGTCTTGGCCTCGGAGGTATCCACATGAACCACCGTTTCGCTGGGCGTATAGCCAACCACCACAGGGCTCTGAACGTCCTGGGTATAGGTGCTGCCGGCGGCAACGGTGGCGCTCCAGGAGGGGGCAGCCTGAGTGCCGTCTGCAAAGATGTAGTTGATGAGAATGGTATAGGTGCTGGGCGCCTCGCTGGGGGCGGGGGTTTCGTCTGCCTGCCCTTCCTCGGCGGGGGCTACGGGGTTTTCGTCCCCTTCGGCGGGGTCGTTGGCAGGGGCCTCCTCCGCTTTGGGGGCGGCCTTAGCGGCAGGCTCCACGATCCGGGGCTCGCCTACGGGCTGGGCTTCCTTCAGCACTTCCGGAGCCTTGGGGGCGGGGGCCTTGGCGGGCTGCCCCTCTACCAAAGTTACGGTAACGGTTTCAGAGGGGGTCTTATCCATCAGGCAGCGGAATTCTGCGCTGCTGCCCCGGCCGGAGACCATGCCGGAATGGACGGTGAGGGCCTTGCCGGTTTCCCCGGAGATGTTGGCCCACAGATCGCCCTCAATATGGATCTGCCACTGGTAGGCGGCAGCTTCGGCCTTCACCGCCAGGGTGAGGGTCTTGCCGGTATTCTTTTCAAGCTGCTGGGCGGTGACGGCTTCGTTCCCGTTGTAAACGGAAAGATCCTCCCCCTCCGCCAGAGCGGCGGGGACGAGGCTGAGCGCCATAACCAGGCACAGGAGCAGGGAAATTACTTTTGTTTTCATGCTTTACCTCCCTTATGCGCCGGTGATGGGCACGATGGTGGGTTCAGGCGGGGCGAAGGAGGGCCAGCCCGTGGCCTGCAGGGGATCCTCCCCGTTGTTGGCGGACTGCACAGCGCCTGCGTGCACGTTTACATAGGTGGTGCCCTCCTGATAGGCATCGCCCATGAATACGTCAAAGCTGACGGTGGTGAACAGGGGCTCGGTGGTCTCGCCGGGGTTCAGGATGCGGTTGTAGTAGTAGTACCCCTCGTGATAGATCCAGTCCGTCTGGTTGAAATCCAGCTTGACGGGGGCGGAATCCAGTGCATTCCCTTCGGCGGAGTAAACGTCTACCACCACCTGCACGCGGATAAAGGCGGGGGCGGTGCCGGTGTTCTTTACCTCGGCGATCTTGGTGACCTCCATGCCGGGCATGATGCCGGTGAGGTTTTCGAAGGGCTGGGTGCGGTCAGCGTCGGCCCACTCCAGCAGGCGGATGTCTACCTTGCCGGTGGTGATGACGTTGTGCACCTGCTTCTGGGCGGTAAAGTAAGCCCAGGTGCCGGTAGCGGCCAGCCCCAGGCACAGGGCCAGCACAGCCAGAACGGTGAGTTTCTTCTTCATATTCCTTCTCCTTTTCGATGGATGTAGGGAAAACTTTGCTTAGTTGCTTACCTTGGCCCAGGCTTCGGCGGCGGTGTCAATACCGTCCTTCTGCACTGCGTAGGCCGTGAAGGTGAGCGTGGACTGCGTGGCGACGCTGTTGGCCTCCGCCTTGGTCAGGTTTTCGCTGACGGTAACTACACCGTTGGGATAGGTCGTGTCGCCTGCGAGAACATTGAAGTTCGTATCGGCGGTAACAGCATTGACTTCGCGGTAGCAGACATTTGTGGGAATGACGGTTCCATCACCCTGCGTCCAACCGTCTGCGATGGAATAAGTTACCTTATTGGCAACAAACGTACCTTCTTCTGCGACCTTCACGAACAGCCAGCAGGCTTCGGAGTCGGCCTTAACGGTGACCTTGGGATCCTTGGAGATGTTTACCCCGGGGATGATCTTGTACGCATTGCCTGTGGTTTCGGTAAGTTGGATCTTGATCTTCCCGTAGGTGAAGGTGTTCACCACAGGTTCCGTTGTGGCTGTCAGCCAGGCAATGGTGCCCCCTACGGCACAGCCCACCACCAGCACCAATGCCAGCAGGGACAGGAATACCTTGGTGCTTACGCCCTTCTTTTTCCGCTTGCTCATGTTGAATCCTCCTTGTTTCCTTTCCGCTCCGGTTCTATGAATAGAGACACCTTCCCACCTATGGAGACAGCATCCCTTGTATACATGCATAGAATACCGCAATGGCGGGGAAAAGTCAATAAGTTAAAGTTGGAAATCATATGATTTTTATAAATAAACCCAAATTTCGCACATATGAGCCGGAGTAACGTTCTATCGGTAACGGGGCGCAAAAAAGCCCCGGAACCGGGCGGTATCCGGGGGATGAATCAGGGCTTGAGCAGCGCTTCCAGACGGCGGGCGGCCTCCCGGGCCTCCTCCGGGCGGGCAAAGCAGGAAAGGCGCATATACCCCTCCCCGCAGGGGCCGAAGCCTACGCCGGGCGTGGCGGCGATGCGGGCGTGCTCCAGCAGATACTCAAAGAAAGTCCAGCTGTCCATCCCCTGCGGGCAGCGCAGGAAGATGTAAGGGGCGTTTTCCCCGCCGCAGTACCACAGGCCGCAGCGATCCAGCGCCTCCATAAGTACCCTGGCGTTCTGCTTGTATACGGCAATGGCCGCCCGGGTCTGGGCTATGCCTTCGGGCGTAAAGGCGGCGGCGGCTCCCTTTTGCAGAATGTAGGAAACGCCGTTGGTCTTGGTAGCCCGGTTGCGCACCCACATGGCATGGAGGGACATGCCCTCCCGTTCCAGCACCTTGGGCACCACGGTGTAGCCGCAGCGGGTGCCGGTAAACCCGGCGGTTTTGGACAGGGAGCTGATCTCTATGGCGCAGGTACGGCTGCCGGGGATCTCGTAAATGCTCCGTGGCAGGGCCGAATCCCCCACAAAGGCTTCATAGGCGGCATCGATGCCCTT
>OMCO01000421.1_pt1 | contig 14687 bp, 16 predicted proteins | sample 1645031 | NCBI WGS metagenome assembly OMCO01 (sample SAMEA103958146, study PRJEB25191) | human gut metagenome
GGAGCTTCATGATTTTCGGGTTCATATCGTTCACTCTCCTTTACGGCAAGCGCCCATAGCGGTAGAAATGGGACTGCCAATAGCTTGAATTTAAGTTCGCATAAGAGATCGGATCTCCGCAGTGGATCATCATATTGTTGCCGACGTAGATACCCACATGGCTGACACCGGGGGTATCATACGTTCCGGTGAAAAACACCAGATCGCCCGGTTTGACATTGGCAGAGGGTACGGGCGTACAGATATTGCATAGCCCTTGCGCTCCCAGCCTGCCCACATCCCAACCGGAATGATTGATGACCCAACTGACGAAGCCCGAACAGTCAAATGAGGTAGAGGGACTGCTGCCGCCCCAAACGTAGGGGTAGCCGAGATATTTTTCCGCTTCCTTGATGATGGCGGCAAATACCTCATCGTCCAGCGCCTCCGGGGGAATGTCGTAGTCGGTATAGCTGCCCTCCACATACTTGCCGATGTAGCCTGAACCGGGGAACAGGTCGGGACGGTTGCCGAGGGTGGCCATATAGGTGGCGTACATTCCGAGCTGTTCTTCGCTCATAATGTAAACGGGAACATGGGAGAGATTGAAGTTTTCCAGCGTGACCGTGCAGATGTAGTAGTCATACGGCACCTGATAGGTGTCCGTATGGGTGTTGCCGTCCGCGTCCGTCCATGTGTCGGTTTCTGTGCGGTAGCGGGTTTCCACCACCACATCCTCGGTCAAAATGTACTGGCGGTCAAAGAGCATCTGGAGCGTACCCTGCACCTCATCCAGCGTCCATTCCCCTTGATGCAGCGCCGTAATTATGGAAATGAGTACATAGGGGTCATGCTCGATGGTGTCCAGATCAAAGTGGTACTCATCGTAGTCATGGGTACTTTCATAGGTGTCGAGGTAGCGCTGAAGCTCTGCTTCCATCGCGCAATACTGCGCTTCCGCGCCCAGCATATCGGCGTCCTGCGACGGATAGGTACTGGCCGCGATCCCGGAGCCGACGCCATCCATTATCACCGAGCAGGAGGACAGGCCGTTGAGCAGAAATGCCAGCATCAGCAGAATTGCGGCGGCAATGGCAAAGCCGCGCCGGTGCTCCCACACATATTTGCCAGCTTTCTCAGCCTTTTCAGCAGCCTTTTTCGCGGCCTTGGCGGTATTCTCCGCAGCCTTTGCCGTGGTCTGCGCCGCCTGATTGTGCTTGGCAGCGGCATACTGCTTCTTAATTGCCTGCTTCTGCTGCCATTTGGAAACGGGATTGCTGGTGGGGCTGTCGATCTCTGCTTTCTTCTGGAGCGCGTCAAGATTGGCTCGTTCCAGCTTTTTCTCTGCACGGATGGCAGCACGATAAGGCTTGAGCTGATGGGCGCGGTGGGCAGACTGCACCAGCCGCCCGCCGCTCTCCACGGCTTGCTCTACCTTGTGCGCGGCCTCTACGCCTACATTGTCATCCTCGCTCTGCCGCACCTCCCGGTGAACCTGAGAGAGAACAAAGTTGGCGGGGGCATCCTGCACGGCATGGGTCAGCTTTGAGGGCGGCTTTTTCTTATCCACTTCCTCAAAACGGAGCTGCGTTTTGACCTTGCCGGTGGCAGGATCAAAGCCACGCTCCTTTTTGACCAAGGTTTTCTTGGGGATTTTCGCCTGCGCCTTATCCGCCTTGGCCTCCGCTTTTTTCACCCGCTTGATGGGCTTTTCCAGCTTCGGCTCGGCAAGATCGGCGTCGGAAAACTGCAAACGCGGTTCTCTTTTCATGCCGACGCCACCTCTTGCGGTTTGGTGGTCATGACGCGGTACAGCTCGGTGTCCTTCGGGAAGTGGTCAATGAAGGGCAGGATCGTGTTGCCGTAGAACAGCAGCCCCTCGCCCTCGCCGGAGTGGGTCACATAAGAAAGCTGATGCGGCGAAATGTTGAGCTGCTTTGCGAGAATCTGCCGGTCGCCAGCGGCCTGATTGAGCATATAGATGAAATCGCTGTTCTCAAAAATGTTCTCAACCTCGCGGCTGGATAACAGGTCTTTGACATTTTGCGTGATCCCGGTGGGGATGCCGCCCCATTTGCGATAGCGTTTCCAGATTTCGACACTGTACGAAGCCGTCTGTTCCTCCTTCAAAAGAAGATGGAACTCGTCAAGATAGTAGCGGGTCGTTTTATGGGCGGCGCGGTTGATGGTCACACGGTTCCAGACCTGATCCTGCACCACCAGCATCCCGATTTTTTTGAGCTGCTTGCCCAGCTCCTTGATGTCATAGCAGACGATGCGGCTATTCACATCCACGTTCGTGTGATGGTTGAACACATTCAGAGAACCGGTGACGTAGATTTCCAATGCAGTGGCAATGTACTGCGCTTCCTTTTCATCCTGCGCACGGAGGGCGTTATACAAGTCCTCCAGCAACGGCATATTCTCCGGCTTCGGGTCGTTGAGGTAATCCCGGTAGACGATGCGCACGCAGCGGTCGATGATGGTCTTTTCCACAGGGGCAAGCCCGTCCTTGCCGCCGACGATCAGCTCGCACAGCGACAAAATGAAGTCGGATTTCAGGCTCAGCGGGTTATCATCGTCGCTGTAATCCAGATTCAAGTCCATCGGATTGATATAGCAGGGCGAACCGTCGTAGCCCTTGCCGGTGGGCGACAGCTTAATGACCTGACCGTGTAGACGCTCCACCAGCGGTGTATATTCGCCCTCCGGGTCACAGATGATGATGTCATCCTTGGGGCAGATGAGAAACGCATTGGTGATCTCACGTTTTGCCGAAAACGACTTGCCGCTGCCGGGAGTGCCTAAAATCAGGCCGTTGGGATTTTTCAGCAGCTTCCGGTCTACCATGATGAGGTTGTTGGAAAGGGCGTTGATGCCGTAGTACAGCGCCTCCGAACCGTTCTGGAACAGCTCCTGCGTGGTGAAGGGGACGAAGATCGCTACGCTGGAGGTGGTCAAGCCCCGCTGAATCTCGATCTGATTCAGCCCCAGCGGGAGACTGCTCATCAGTCCTTCCTCCTGCTGGAAGTCCAGCCGGGTCAGCGCACAGTTATACTTCTGCGCGATACTGGAGGTCTGGAAGATGTTGTTGTCAAGCTGCCGGGGTGTGTCCGCCGTGTTGAGAATGAGGAAGGTCAGCAGGAACATTCGCTCGTTGCGGGACTGCAAATCCTGCAACAGCTTTTTGGCCTCTGCGCCGTAGGTGGCAAGGTCGGATGGGATAATGTCCATATCGTACCCGGCGCGGACGGCCTTCTTCTGTTCCTCGATTTTGGATTTGTCGAGATCGGTGATCTTGCGCTTGACGGTCTTGATGGCGTTGACCTGATCCACAGACTGCACATGGAGATTGACAAGGACGCTGCTCTCCATATCCAGAAAGTCCGCCAGCATCCGGTCATTCAGCTCCGGTGCCAAAATCTGCACGAAGCTGACCGCGCCCAGCTTTTTGCCCATACGAAACTGCCTGCCGGTCTTGAACTCAAAGGAACTGGGCGCGATAAAGTCCTTAGTGGACAGCCCGGAGGGAGCCAGCCAGTCCCACGAAAAGCGGAACGGCTCCTGCTCGTCCATCCGCAGAATATCGTGCATGACGTGCAGGCGCTCAAAGCCGTTCAGCGGCGCAGCCACAACGCCCAGCCGCTTGAAGTTGTTCAGAAGATCGGTTTCGATGCGCTCCAAACGGGGCTTGGCAGCGCGGAGGTTGTCGGCCTCAACGCCGAACGTGAGATACTTGGTCTTAATGAGGCCGTTGTTGCCGCGGGCAAGCTGATTTTGCAGCATACCGGCGTACTCGGCGCGGATGCCGTCAAACTCGTCCCCGCAGGGCGGAATGGAAATGCTCCGTGCAAAGGTTTCCTGCGAAGCCGAGAGGTTCACAAAGGAAAGCTGGAATTGCACGGAGCTGTCAAAGTAGTTCAGGAAATCGCACCACGCCTCAAAGATGGCGGTCTTGTCCTCGTTCTGTGAGAGCTGGTAGTTGATGTCCTGATACTGGATCGTTTTGGTGTAGCGCGTGTCGGTCACACGGCAAATGCCGTCCGGCCACATACGCTGATACGGGATGCTGTCCTGCGCCGATTTTTCTTTCTTATCCGTTCGGTTCGCTCTTGCGATGGCGGCTTCGATCTGTTTTCGTTCGGCGTGGGTCAGCTTTTTCTTTTCGGACAATTTGATACACCTCCCGGTCTAACTGGTTTTGCCGCTCCAGAACGGCATAAAAATTGTTGGTCTTATACGGGCGCTGCTTCGGCCTCTGGAAGCACACACGGTAGATGTTGCGGATGACGACCTCCAGCGGCTGACCGTTCTTTTCATACATGGCGAACAGCATGGCCGGGATCATCACCACCATCATCACCATGGCGGCGGGGCTGGTGCCGATGCTTCCCTTGAGCAAGAAGAAAAGCGGTACGCCGATGAGCGCGCCGCTTCCGAAGCAAATGAGCTGCCGTTTCGTGAGATTGAACAGCACCTTGGTCTTTACTTTGGTTAAGTCCTTTGGGACATTGACATAGGCCATAGAAATCCCCCCTTTACAAGAGCTTTTCATATCGAAGTTTCATCTGCGCCGGGTACAAAGCGGAGGCGGGCTTACGGCTGCCTGTCCAGCATTTGCCGCCTGCCAAGCCCGCGCAGTTCCAACCAGCGGCGCGGAGACTGCTGCCGCTCTCGCTATCCAGCGTATAGGTGATGATCTTGCGGTATCCCATTGCCTTTGCCGCCCGCGCGGATGCGGCATAAAGGATGCTGCAAGCGTTCTTCTCACCGGTGGTGCAAAGGCGATTGACCTCCAATGTCCAGCCATCATCCAGATACCGGCTCACAGGACGGCCTACGATTGCAACACCGACAAGCTCTCCATCCTTGGCACAGCCGATGGAAAACTTATGCCCAGCAGTTGCCTTATGGTGCCGGTGATGCGCATTGACAAATGCGTTCGCTGTTGCAAGCGCGACGGGCGTGAGTGTCAGCATGGTATCACCCCCGTTAATGTGCATTGAACACGGACTTGGCAAGGCTGCTGGTTTTGAACAGGCAGAAGCACAGCAGCACCGTGTAGCCCATGCAAGTCCAGATGGCGTAGATGATGTCATCCACAAGTGCGATGTTCTGCACCAGAACCGCGTAAATGGCAACGCAGACGATAATCAAAAACGCTTGGAAGCCCAGCGCCAGCAGAGAACGGATGTAGTTCTGTCCCATGCCGCCCCATTCCTTGCCCATCATGGTCGCCATCGGAATGGGGGCAACAGAGGTGACGAGATATATTTCAATCATTCTTCCGAATGTGATAATGAAAATGCAGATGGTCAGCGCCCACATGGTAATGCCAACGAACAGAGACTGGAACCATAGGCCGAAGAGCGGCCCCAGCTCCATCTCCATCAGCCGATCCTCGATACCCACCATGACGCTTGAAATATTGATGCTGGTGTCGCCGATAATCAGCCCGGAGGCGCTGGCAACGACGCTTTGGGCGGCATCGAACACGCCCATTACAATCGTCCATGTGTTTGTTACGATCAGGACAGCGGCAGCGGACTTGAACGCCCACTTGAAGAATATCCATGTGTCCATGTCATTGAGGTTATTTTTGTCGGTAATGAGCTGGATCAGCTCCAGCGTCATCACAAAGGCGAGAATTGCGCCTGCGATGGGGACGATCACGGTTTCCGACAGGTTTTGTATCATGCTGAAAATGCTGCCGTTCCATGCCTGCGGCGATAAGCCCACCTGACCGGAGATCTCGGCAACCTTTTGATTGGTTGCATCGAACATCCCGGACAGATTGCTCACGATACCGCCGATGAGCATTTCTTTCAGCCATTCCGTGATCTTATCCCATAAGAAATCCATAGGGTTGCCCTCCTTTCGGGAGGATGCCGCCCGAAAGCGGCACCCTCCGTGGATTTACGGGAAGCAAACGAGCTGCCGATTAGCCGAACAGACCGGACAGCAGCGGCACGAGGGTAATGCCAATCAAAGCCACCCCGCCACCGGCCATCAGCTGCTTCATGCCCTGAGATTTAGCACCAGATAGCCATAGGTAAGCATTTGATATGATCTCCAGCTTTTCCCCGGCTCCACACCGTGCGTGCAGCTTTCACCGCACACGGCGTTCCATCGAATTTGGTCATACAGGGCTTGCGACACTTTGTGTGTGCTTCTTTTGCCAAATTCGACTTGTGGCCTTTCCTCCACCGTTTACTTTTTCACGGCTTCATAGGTACTACGCCACTACTTTCACTGAAACAAAGAATGGTTATTGCCTTCTCACGAAGGTATTCCCATCCACCATCTCGCAGCCTTGCAACAGGCTAAATGTTTTCAGCTTCATGCGTTCCGATATTTCTATCATGGGCCGCATTTAGGTTCTTCCTCTAAGCCTGTATTCAATTCTTTACGAATCGTGCCGCCTGTAACGGCACATGGACTTTCATAACAACCATTTTTACTTGTCCACGAATACCTCCGTATAAGGAGTACCACCGTTTCGATGGTATCAACGTTTAGACTTGTACATTCAGAAGTTCGTCAGTATTTCCATACATACTAACCATGTGCGGCTGACACCCGGCATATAGGATGCGCTATCCACCTCTGGACAGCTTTCGATTTCAGCCTTGCAGCCAAAACTACGGCATCTCTCTGCCGACTTCACCGAGCTTCTGACAATCGGCGGTTGCGCACCTATGCCAGTCGGAGTATTAGTGTGGACGCTTCGGGGCGTTACCCCCTCATTTCATCCATCGAAATATCAGTTCTCCAAGGTTTTGGACTTCATTCGTCCTTCGACCTGTGCCTGACCTTTTCAGTCAGGAACGCATCGCACGGTTGTCGTTGCCGTAGCCCTCCAGCAGATTGATCGCACCCCAAATGCCGAGGCCAGCGCCCAGCGCCACAACGAGGGTCTGAAGAACACCAACAGCAGAATTAAAGAAAGCCATAAATAGTACCTCCGAAAAATATGTTTTAGATTTTGGAGGGTACATTTCTTCCACGAAGTTTCATCGAGTCGTTGTCAAAACAGGCTGCCGCCGTCAGGCGACAGGTTCACCGGAAAGGTCTGCCTGATACACCTCAACTGCATCATCCGGCTTGAGCTTGAGGCGATGGGACAGAAAACGCTCTATGTCAAAGGCGTATTTCTTGTCATAATCCGCTGTGTAGCGGTAGAGGGGATGCTTGGTGAGATCATATTTGTTGGACAGAAACGGGCGGACGCCGCGAAGCTGCAAGATGCACTTGCCGCCATCCAGCACGGCAAGCTCATCCACGCTCATCAGCTCCTTGCCCAATTTCTGATAGTTCAGCGAATGGGAAACCTCGCGGCCACGGCTCTCGCCGGTGTTATAGCTGTCGATGGTTTCCTTGCCCAGCGCCGCCGCCAGCTCTTTCAGCGTACCGGGTTCCTTTCCACCCAAAAAGATGGAACAGTCCATGTTGCCGATGATCGTATCCGCGCTGTCTTTATACAGGGCTTTGAGCTGGCTCTGTGCCTGCAAGACAAGGCAGCAGGAGATTTCTCTGGAACGGATCGTCGCTACCAGCTTTTCAAGCCTCGGTATCTGCCCGATATTCGCGGCCTCGTCAATGAGGCAGCGGACATGAACCGGCAAGCGCCCGCCGTACACATCATCTGCCTTTTCGCACAGCAGATTGAAAAGCTGGGTATAGCACATGGAAATGAGAAAGTTAAAGGTATCATCCGTGTCGGACATGATGATGAACAGGGCGGTTTTTCGGTCGCCCAGCGTGTCCAGTTGCAGCTCGTCATAGGCCGTCAATTCCCGCAGCTCCTGAATGTCAAAGGGAGCAAGCCGTGCGCCGCAGGAAATCAAGATGCTCTTAGCGGTCTTGCCAGCACTTAGCTTGAATTTGGCATATTGGCGGACGGCGAAGTGGTCTGGCTTGCGCTTTTTCAGCTCGTCGAACATCAAGTCCACCGGATTTTTGAAGTCCTCATCGTCCTCACGCACCTCCATCGCATTGATAAACTCAATGAGCGTAGAGAAATTCTGCTCCTCCACCGGCGCTTCATAGTGGATGTACCCGATAAGGGCGGTGTAGAGCAGCGTTTCCGCTTTCACCCAGAAATCGTCACCGGCTTTGCCCTCGCCCTTGGTGTTGGCGATCAGCGTCGTGACCAGCTTCAAAATGTCCTTTTCCGAGTGGATGTAGGCGAACGGGTTGTAGTGCATGGACTTCTTGAAGTTCAGGGAATTGAGAATCTTGATCTGATACCCGTTCTTTTGCAGCGCATGGCCGCAGGAAACCACGATGTCCCCTTTGGGATCGGTGACGACGAAGCTGGTGGGATAGGTTTTTGATGTGCATTGGAGCAGATTGGGCTTCAACCAAAAGCGGGTCTTGCCCGAACCGCTGCCGCCGACGATTAGGACATTTTTGTTCCGCGCCGTTTTTGGGTCTTTGGGGCGGCTGTTCATCGTCAGCCGCTCCGTCTGCGTGAGAATGATGTTGTTTTCAAACGCGGGATCGACGTAAGGCTTGATGTCCTCGGCGGTTCCCCAACGGGCGCTGCCGTACTCCAGATTTTTGCGGAATTTCTTTGCGTTTTTGCCCTTGATATAGACCGCCAGCCGAATGGCGATGGCGGCGGCAACGCCCACGCACAGGTCAATGGGATGAAAGCTGGGGACAAGGGAGTGAAACGCTGTGTTCAGGCCGGTCATAATGTTCAGCAGCTTCGCCGAAGCGTCTGAACCGGGAGCCAGCCGCACCGCCTCGCTGACCTTGGTGGCCAGCAGTGCGATGAACACATACGGGATGTTGGGAAGGATGAGCTTTTTGACGTTGACTTGCTTCATCGTTCCAGCTCCTTCCGCTTTGTCCTGTCCACCACAGCCGCCTGAATGAGTGACTTGAAGTGTTGCAGCTTTTCCAGTACCGAGGGGCGTTCCGCCTTTCTGACCTGCTTGGTGGTATATTCCTTGAACGCGGCGGTCATGGCGTCGGCGTCCGGCGCTTTGAAGAACACCATGTACCGCTTTTCGCCCTTGACCTTGAATGGAGCGAAGTCAATGCCATACTTCCGGGCGATCCGGTTGAATGAGCCGATATTCTGATCGGTGACTTCAATGCTCTGCAATCCCTTATCCTTGGCGGCAAGCTGCTTGACGGTCATTTTTCCGTGGGGATTGGCCTTGCTGTACTGATGCTTCTGATGGCCGCTTTTTAGCTGCTCCAGCAGCTTGGCAACGGCCTTACGAAATTCCTGTTCACCCAGCTTCCCACAGGAGATCATCAGGGATACGATTCTCTGTTCAACTTCTTCCTGCATGACTTATCACGCTCCTTTCCTCCGATTTGCAGGGAGAATGCCGGGACACTAAGGCGGTACCACCAGCCGGTGCAGAAGATGCTCATTCATTTCTGCGCCCCTGTCCCTTGACGGTCAGGATGCCGTCCAGCGTGGTGGCGGTGATCCGCAGACGCTCGGCCACGGCGATGTCGTTTTTCACGCTTTCATCCACGGTGCTGCCGCAAACCACCAGCACACGAGCGCGGCGCAGATACTCCCGCGCCATGTCGATGCAGTCCTTGTGCTCCTGCGGAATCTCATCGCGCAGGAACAGCGGCAAAAACAGCGCGGGGCAGACGGGCGAAAAGCCCGCGTCATAGACCGCCCTGCAATACTTGGCGGCATTTTCGGTGTTCTCAAACTCATTCTCGCTCCACGGAGCGGTGATGTAGGCAAGGGGGCGTTTCATCGGTATCAAATCCTTTCTCCCGGAATCGGGCATGAAAAATGACGGCCTTTAGGGGCCGCCGTGAAAATCGTGATTGACCAGCATGGCATAGTGGTTGTCGATGGTGGAAACAGAGTTGAACAGCGCCGCCATGAGATAGGCTTTCGTGTTCCAGACGCGGGTGGTGTTCTCGCGGATACCGTCCATGACCTTTTCGATGTGCATGGAGGTGATCTTTTCAAAGCGCTGTTGGACGAAGCCGGTGGGATACTCCGCATCCCGCCCGATCTTGACCGTGGGGCTGCGGTTCATAGCGACCTCCAGCATAATCTCCACCAGCTCATCAAGCTGCATCCGGTCATACTGCTGACAGAGAATGTCGTATTCGATTTGCTCTCTGATCTCCGCTTTTTTCTCAAATCCGTCCGTCATTCCGTCCGCCGCAGGCAGAAAGAATGAATGAGTGCTTGATAGATCAGTATTTGATTTTTGAGTATTAGATTTCTTAGTATTTAATTGCGCGGGATTATCCGTATCCGGTGCCTCCGTATCCGGGTTATCCAGATACGGGTTTTCCGTATCTGGTAAAGTCGTATCCGGTGGAGAGGGCTTTCGGGGCTTCTCGAAGATGGTGTACTCCGTGTCGGAAATGCGCCCGTCCTTGCCGCGAAGCTGACGGCGGATGATGTAGCCCGCCAGCTCCAGCTCCTTGAGCGTTTTCCCGATGGCGTCCACGCCCTCCTTGCAGATCGCAGCCAGCCCCCGCGTGGTGTAATTCCACTCGTCGGGGAGGGAGAGCATCATGGAGAGCAGCCCCTTGGCTTTCAGGGAAAGATTGCTGTCTTTCAGGTGATGGTTGCACATCACCGTGTAATCCCGCGTCCGTTCAACGCGAAATACAGCCATATTGCTTCAATCCTTTCCGCAGGGCAGTCAACCTGTTTGGCCGTCCTCCTCGGCAAACCGCGTATCCAGCCGCTTTACGCTCCAGTTCTGCTTGAACTGTCCCAGCGGGCCGGTGCCGAACTGCGCCAGCGCACGGCGATCCAGCTCCAGCAGCTTTTCCCACAGCTCCGGGTGATGCTTTCGCAGCTTCCGCAGCTCGTCGATACGCTGGAACGGGCAGCACCAGCAGGACGCACGGTGGTAAATCTCATACAGCCTGCCGAAGTCAAAGCCACGGTCGTAACAGGCTTGGAGCGCCTGCGCCTCCGTGATGCCCCATTCCACGAGGGGATACCGCTCATCCTTGCAGCGCCACGCTTCATCGGCGGCGATACCGACATAGTGGATCGCGCCCAGCTCGCCTTTGAGCCGGTTGACCTCCTTGGTGATGAGGTGCGTTTTGAGCTGCCCGGTACACCAGCGGACGCGGATTCCCGGCCAGCCGTTGCCGTAGGGCGGGATGCCCAGCTTTGCACGGTTTTCCAGACTGCGGGGCTTCTGCTTGGGTTCGTCGAACATCAGGTATTCAAAGCCCTTGGGATGCCGCAGCGTAGTGATATGGATGCCGCGCTCCCGGAAAAGATGCTCGTCCAGTTTGGCAAGGTGTTCATACATTTCCGGGAACTCCATGCCGGTGTCCGCTGACAGCACCATGTCGATGGGCATATCCTGTTCGATCATCAAAAGCAGCATGGCGGTACTGTCCTTACCCCCGGACAGGCTGACGGCGTGAAACTGCTTGCCGTTTGCGTTCTGAATGGTTTCCCGCATGGGGAAGCCGCTCCGTTTTCACTCCTTTCCCACATTACAGCTCATAGATGGGCTGCTCGTGTTCGTAGTAGGGATCGCACAGGGCGGCAAGCTCGGCCACCAAGTCCTCCAAATCCAGAGAAATCTCGCTGTCTGCCCAATCGCTGCCCTTGTAGACGCGATACTCGGTGACGTATTCGCCTTCTCCGGCGTTCACGCTGAATTTGGCAACGACGGCGAAGCCCATATCCTCCAGCAGCCACAGCTCCATCGACCGGGCAGCAAACACCGCGCCGATATAGCTGTCGCCTACGTCCTCATAGAGAAGCGTCGCTCGCTGCTTGAACAGCTCCGCGCTTCGATAGTCCAAGCTCAGCGCATTCTTGCCGTCTGCACGGTAGGCATAGACCGTTTCGGCCTTGTTCCAAACGGCTTGCAGCAGGGCGTGATAGTCAATGTTTTCCAGAAACTCGTCGATCTCCGTTTCCGTGTAGCCGACCTCCGTACCCTTGCGGAACAGCGTGGTCAGCGCTTTTTCCAGCTCTGTTACTCTGCTCATGGTAATTCCTCCAATCATTTTAGTGACGCCGCTTTCTCCGGTCAGGGAGGATATGCCCCTCAATGACGGCGGCGTGTTTGCGGATTTTGATTTCTCCGCGTTTCTCGGATGCCTGCGCCTTGGCGTATCCCACGTCGGAGAGGAACAGTCGCAGCCGTTCGCCCTTTTCGCCTACGGGGGATTTCCACGATAGGACATCAAAAATAATCATGTGGCGGGTTTCGTCCATAAAGCGCTCCAGCGCAAGGATGCTGTGACCGCCGACAAAATCATCAGCGTTCATATTCGGCACCTCGCGCTCTGATCTGAAAGGCGGCAAGCCCATAGCGGGCGATCAGAGTGGCGTTGACGATCAGGCGCAGCGCCTCCGGGTCAATGACCTCCGGTTCCGCTAAGTCCGCCATCGTGACCGCCTCCGTCTTGTCGCAGAGGTCGCGCGCAGCCATGAACAGTGCGTAGTTGTGCGGCGAGGTGTTTTTCAGCACCGCATAGCCGAACTCGATCCCGTCCTTGCAGAAGCAATTTGCCGTGCGGCGGTAAATATCGTCGTTAGAGGTCAGCAGGTACATAGCCGCATAGTAGGCGTTGGTGTCTCTGCGGCGGCGATAGCCCTGCACGGCGCACTGATACTGCATCCTGCGCTCATGCTGCTCGTTGCTCCAAAGGCTTCCGGGATAGTGCTTGATCAGCAGGTTCAGGCGCTGGAACAGGCGGCGTTCATGGGGAAATGTCTCTAAGACTGCCTCGCGGTAGCCGACCACACCGGCCTCGATGCGCTCGGCCAGCCACGGGCAGCGCAGGGCGGTACAGCCCAGCTTTTTCACATACTCGGTACAGAGCTGGCAGCTCACATCTTTGGGGGTATATTTGAATGTGTTGATATACATGGCGTCCTCCTTTTGGCATGAAAATAGCGGACAAACAAACTGCTTGTCCGCTCATCGGCTCTGATCGCGCTGGCGCTTTTTCTGCCATGCGTCCAGTAATTTGAAGATGGTGTTCTCAATCTGAAATGGGGTATAGGAACGTGGGAAATATTTGCGGAGCTTTTCACCGGAAAGGGTGATGTCGTTCTTCTCCGGTTTCTTCTGCTCCATCATAATGGAGAGCATGGTGTCCTCGTTCAGCTCACCGCTCTGACTGAGCTTTTTCATCCGCTGCGCCTGCGAGAGCGAGGGGGTGGTCTGTTCGCTGTCGATGGTTTCCAGAAGCAGCCCTTGTTCCTTGGGTGTCAGCGCCGCAAGCTGATAGGCGGGACTGAGGGCGATTTTCTTCTCGTCCACCATCTGCTGAAGCTCCGGGACTAACTGCGTCAAGGCGATGTAGTTGCGGATGGTATCTCCGCTCACCCCGGCATCCTGACCAACTTCATCATCGCTGCGGAACTTCGCCGAAATTTTCGGCGAAGTCAGATCCGTTCGTGCGCCCTGCCGCTTGATGGCCTCCATCTTCATCTTGTAGGCTTTGGCTCGTTCGGATGGAAGAATATTCTCGCGCTGGAGGTTGCTGTCCACCATGATGATGGTGGCAGCGTCCCGGTCAATGTCACGGACAATAACCGGCATGGTGGCCAGTCCTGTCAGCTCGCAGGCGTGTTTGCGGCGATGGCCTGCGATCAGCTCATAGCCGCCGTCCTCCCGTGGCCGCGCCAGCGCGGGGACGAGGACGCCGTATTCCTTGACGCTTTCGGCGGTTTCCTGCATGGACGCATCCTCCCGCACCTGAAAGGGATGATCCGGGAACGGATGCAGCTCGGAGAGTGGAATCTGAACGACCACTTCCTGCTGTGGTTTCGGCTTTTTGGATGGCGCGGGCTTTTTGCCCGGTTCCTTCTGCACGGTTTTTTCAGGCATTGTGTTCCTCCTGTCGGCATCTGATTTTGGGTACAAAAAAAGGACATTTCTTCTTTTCAGAGGAAATGTCCTGATTTCTTGGACGGGCTGACAGCCTGCCCAAACGGTATTTTATTTTTGTCGTTACTATAACACCCCCTACGATATAACTACTTCGCGGCTCGATTTTTCGGTTTGGAAAAGGATGAAAAACCTTGCCAGATAACCGAAAGCCCTTGATATACGGGGCTTTTCCGGTTTGTCGTAATTATACCGTAAGGGCATACGTTCGCAACGTTGGCGCTGCAAAATGGGATGAACGTAAAAACGCTCTCCGCCATGCTGGGCCATGTGTCGGCAGCCACAACACTGGATATTTACACGCACTCGACCTCTGATATGCAGCACGCCGCCGCGCGGAAGATCGACTGCGGCATTGGCAAAGCAGAACTCCCGGACGAGCCTGCGCCGCAGGCAAATGCGCCGGCCATCGTTGACTTTCAGCCTTACATGGGCAAGGTCCGCAAGCCCGGAACGGGCTGCATCAGCCAGATCAACGACCACCTGTTTGAAGGCCGCTACTCCCCGACATGGATCGACGGCAAAAAGCACGCGCGGAATGTGTATGCGCATACGCGCGAGGAATGTGAGGAGAAGCTGAAGGTGCTGATCGCAGAGATGAAAGCGGAGCTGGCGGAGTTGAAACGGCAGAAAGCGGAGAATCACTGATCGAATGGACAAATCGCAGCCGCCCGGAGCATGGCCTTCGGATGGCTGCGATTGCGCTTTGGCAGATCGTTTGCTATAATGAAACTAATCGAAATTTATAAAGGAGAATATTGATGAAACTATTTTTATGTTCGCACTTTTCAAGTGTAGGAAGTCTGATAAAGGAAGAAATTGAAA
>OMCO01000441.1_pt1 | contig 14350 bp, 8 predicted proteins | sample 1645031 | NCBI WGS metagenome assembly OMCO01 (sample SAMEA103958146, study PRJEB25191) | human gut metagenome
TTGAACATCAAATTCTTGATTTATTTCCGGCATAATCAACCTGGACTTAATCATGCTTTATCTGCCTCCTGTATAACGGTATAATTATCTGCGATACATTCCGATCATCATTATCCTGTGGGATCATACCTATACCTGGTTTGTATATCTTATTTGCCTCTGTAAATGATAGATTAGTAAAATTAAAAAATGAAGTTTCGGCACAATTGCCACCCAGTTGTATTCCCATATGATATCCAGTCATAACATCATATACTTTTCGTCCACGACATTCTGACTGACTTGCTGTATCAATCAACCCTATAATGAATATGTTGTGCAGAGCGCCTTTCTCTACAACATTCTCTATAAATGGGACAATTCTTGTAATGCCTTCACTCGGCGAATACAATGTATTTAAAAACGCTTCCATATCTGCAATAAAAATGTATGTTTCCTTAAATCGGGTCATCTGGCTATATATTTCATTCTCATCATAGCCTTGTTCCTTTACCTGATTTTTAAACTTATTTCTCTCCACAAATTCTGGAACCAGCATTGTAAAGTAATCTGCCTGTGTTGCTTCGCTATCTATATACGTTGCTCCCAACAATTCCGAATCAGGCTTGAACTCATTGGAACCATGTTCTATAACAACTATATCTGCATTTCTCATCAGTGCTGCATTCATCAATAACCGCATAACATTTTTCTTACCAGTTCTAGCTCTGCCCGTAATTGTATAGCAGAATGTTCTCCTAAGGTCTATTCCATATCCCTCTGCACTTACACTGTCATATCCTATCGGCAACATATATCCATTACACATCTGAGCAACATCATTACGCCTCTTGAATATCTCCCACGTAGGTTTTTCTGGAATTTCAGGAATACTTTCCGCTACCTCAGTAGCTCCTTCAGCCATAGATGCACACATATTGCGAAGTAACTCTATACGTTCCATATCATCGCACCTATCCGTAGCTATCGCTGTCTGGAATTCCATTACTTCTCCATCGACCTTTATGAGTCCTCTTCCCTTTAGATTTTCCGGTTCAAGCTCCACTCTTCCTGTTCTCAGAACCGATGAGTACATATACTTTTCATTCAGGCTCAATGCCACTGTTTCAGATATATTGTCTTCTATCCTTCCAGGTATTCCCGTATTACCAAATCCATTTGCAGTTACTATCGTATATATTCCATATGCAGTACCATCATGAACAATCTTCTGCATATTATCATCATATATTTCTGCTGTTTTTTCACGAAATCCAGCATAGTTATCTATTATGAACACTACTGCAGGCATATCGTTTTTGTTAACTTTTTTATAGGAGTTGAAGCTTATTCCACCAAGAATATTTTTTCTTGTAGATATAATCCTGTTTATTAAGAATATCAGTTTCCTAATTCTGTCGTCATCATCCTCGCTAACAAAACCGCCAACCTGTGGAGCCTGTTCAAAGCACCGCAAAGATTTATTGCTAAAGTCTGCTATGTATATATTTACTTCTGAAGCTTTATATCTGGTTATCAATGATGCAATAAGTGTCTGAACAAAGGTACTTTTACCACTTACATTCGTTCCACATATTGCAATATTTCCAGCATCCGCAATATCGATCCTATATGGTTTCTGACTTTGCCTTGATGGATCATCGTACATTCCTATAGTTGCCACCAATGAATATGCATCATCTGATTTATTTATCGGATATTCATTATCTATATCGTCTATAAATATAGGATTAGCTATTGGTGGTATCCACAAACTATAATCTCTGTTATATCCATTTTCTCTTGCTACCTTGGCCAAATACTCTTTAACCGCATCCAACTGCGTTACGCTGTTTGCCGGATTTGACACTTTGGCAATTTTCTTCTTTCTTATAATCTCCGAACCAGAAGCTGAAAGTATCGCAGTTCGTGTATCTTCACCAGAAACCGCATCTCCCCGATACTCAGCTCCACTCCAGCCAGACTGGAATAGCTCATACACTTCATCATTTCCAACCTGCAGATATCCTCTTCCTGCCTGGGTTATAAAAGCAGCATCCTCCTTGTGCAGCATCTCTTTACTGTCCTGCTTATCCTGCACTCTAAGACACAGCTTAAACTTGGAATTCGACCAGATATTTTCGTCGACTGTTCCTGCTGGTTTCTGCGTAGAAAGGATCAGATGAACACCAAGGCTTCGTCCAACCTGTGCAACACTTATAAGCTCCTTCATAAATTCCGGCTGTTCACGCTTCAGCTCGGCAAACTCGTCCACTATTATAAACAGATGCGGTACCGGAAGATCTACCTCTCCGGCTTTTACAAGCTTGGTATAATTATTAATATTGTTAACTCCGGCCTCATTGAAGACTCTCTGCCTTCGCATATTCTCACTCTTTATGGACACCATAGCTCGCTTTATCGCACTTCCTGACAGATTCGATATTGCTCCTATCATGTGTGGAAGGCCATCAAACAGGTTTGCCATTCCTCCGCCCTTATAATCAATAATGAAAAAGCCTATATCATCAGGGCTGTAGTTTATCGCCATTGAGAGAATATATGTCTGCAGCGTCTCCGACTTTCCCGATCCTGTAGTTCCCGCAACAAGCCCATGGGGGCCATGATATTTCTCATGTACATCAAGAATACAGTCCTTGCCTCCAGCCGACTGACCTATGACAGCCCGCATACTGTTGTAATTTTTATTTGTCTTCCATCTGTCGAGAACCCGCAATTCTTCCAGCCTTTGTATTCCCAGCATATCAAAAAATGTAAGGCTGTCGGGTATACCGCCAGCCTCCACATCTTCGTTCACCTTTATAACTGCTATTCTGTCGGCAAAAGCTGCCAGTTGACTTTCTGTCACCTTATCAAAATCTACATGGCTATACTCATCCGTCTTCATCCTATGGATTCCCGAAAACTGTTTGTCGATTATAAGCTCATAAGTAGTGTCATTCAACAACTGCGATTCTTTGTCAGCCAAGGTTACCACTGTGAAAGAATATTTCTGTGCATCTGTTGTTATGTACTTATTTATCGCATGTCCTTCCAGCAGAGAAGTATCAGCAACAAACAACACAATGTGAGTAAACTGTCGCTTCTCTATAGTATAATCTTTCTGTTCCCGGTCTCTCAGAATATCAATAATTCTGAATAACAGGTCGTCCACTGAGCTTCTGTCTGACGCCATCAGTCTCTCACTATAATCATCGAGCCACACATGCGGCATAAACCTATAGTTCATCCATTCACTGCTGTCAGTTCCGGAATCGAATGCAAATGCAAGTTTTACATCACGATAAGAATTATTCGCTGCTATCTGTGCAATCATGGTTCTTGCCACATCAAATGCTTTGCTCTTATCTCCCGCTCCAACTATACCTATTATACCTGTAGCTCCGAGATCCACGCCCTGCGGAACATCCTTTATTCGTGAATATACAGCCTTTACTTTGCCCGGGATCTGTATCAATTCATCATCAGACTGTTCCATTCGTATCTTAGGAACAGTTATATACTCTGACACATCCAATGTTCCCAGGCCAACCCGCTCCACCAGATAATCCTTCTGATTCCTGTTCCTATTCCACAATTCAGTTGACTGATCTGTATATTGCGTTATAACATCAGGAGATTTGTACATATCTCCGAGCATATTTTTTATAGTATTCTGATTAGAAGCTATCTGTTTTATCTGCCGTCTCAGATATCTGGCATACCCAGATCTCCTGTCAAGCTCCCCCTGTGCATTTCTCTTCTTATCATAATGCATATTGATGAAGGCCCATAACACTCCTATAACCGCAGATGCAGCAGCAGTGATAAGGCCTGTATACATAAGCATTCCAGAATTGCTCCCTGATGATCTGTAGCTGTACATAGCAAGAACTCCTCCAAGCATCATAGGGATCATCATTGTAAATGTTGGTCCTATAACCATCAAGAGCGGTTTCTTTTCTATCTGCTGTTTTGCCGGTGGATTCTCAAGTGTCACTGACTCTATAACCGGCTTCTTCGTATTTCTGGGGGATCTGTGAAAAAATCTGTCTTTTTCCTGAACATCCGCATACTGAAGCACCTCTGAATCCATGTATGGCAGATTGACAATAATACTGTCTTTTAAGTTGTTCTGTATAAGCACACCGATAAACTGCACACAATATATTATCCTTAAAGCACCGAGTTCTACAATATCCCCACATTTGAGCCTGTATCCTGACTGTACCGGATTACCATTCACAGTCAGACTACTGCTGCCAATACCACATATACTCCATCCATTTTCATTTTCCGCAAATTCGGCCTGAACACCAATCATCTCTGGACTTCTCATCACTATCTCATTCTCGTCAAGACTTCCTATTCTTATCCGACTGACATCCGATATGATATATTTATCCACAGGAATCATAATTTCCATAAGATTTCCTCTCTCGACTATTTAATAACACACTTTACAGCACTTGTGCTGGCGCCATTCTGCACGTTTCCTCCTGACTTATAGCAAGGAACAACCTTAATATAATATTTTCCAGCCTTCAGTCCGGTTATGGTTGTACTGGTACCCGTTATCTTACTCTTTGAATTGTATAATGACATCTGTCCACAGTCTTCACTGTCTTTCTTATAGCCGTAATAATATATCCTATATTCGCTGGCATTATACTCCTTCTTGCTATTAGACCACTGTATATATAACTGTCCTGATTTTTTAGATTCTGTTTTCGCTATCTTAACTATATTTGGCACCACTTTTATAGTTCTGGTGATAGACTTTGTACTATAGTGTGCAGCATCCGCTCCCTTTGGTGTAAAGGTAGCTGTAATCACTACACTGCCAAATGCTTTGTTATTCATAACCTGAACTCTTCCACCTGCCGCATTGATCGCAAGCAATTTAGGATTACTTGATTTGAAGCTAAATGTACCCTGACAATCACTAGGTGCAACACACTCAAAGCCATGTGCTCCATTTGCATTGTGCCATGTTGTTGATATAGGACTCTTGAACGAGATCGCTGGTACCTTTTTTTCAATTCTAAAATTCTTTACAACTCTCTTTCCTGATACGCAGTTGGAACCATTTGCCGTAACAGTAACTGTAGCTGTACCAGGTTCTTTATTATTTGCGTATTGTACTGTATAATCTGATGCCTTCAGCTTTGCACTTCCATACGCAACTGTAACTGCAGGCTTGAAATAACTTCCGCTATATGTATAAGAATTAGCAGCTAATGTCACTGTCGCTTTTGTTATATCCGCCTGAGAAATTGTAAATGTCTTACTTACTTTTCCAGTTAAATTCTTACAACCCTCTATGGCTGCCTCCGCTTTATTTCCGGCCGATACATTATTCTTTAAAGTAATCTTATAGTTATCAGTGCCCATTACCGCACCATTCAGCTTCACTGTAACCTTTGGTAACTTTGCTGTTCCGTCATATACACAAGATGCCACATCTATCGATGCAGACTGCACATTTGCAGGCTTAATTGTAAATTCCTTCTGGATCTCTCCGCCATAATCTCCACATCCAGTCACCACAATCTTTGCTTGTGTTCCTGCATTAATATTGTCTTTATAGGTGACCTTATAGTCTGTACCCTGTTCAATAACTCTTCCCTCATACTTGACCTGTACTGTCGGAGCTATCACCTTGCCTGTATATACATATGGTTTATCATCTGAAATGATCACCTCAGCACTGTCCTCTGATAAATTCAAGGCTGAAGGCTTGTACACATTATTATCCTGTCCGCTTGGAGCAATATCAAAACGGTGAGCCCCCACGACTTCATTGCACTTTAGATATGAACCAGACTTAACCTCAAGAGTCATGATACTGCCTCCACATGAGATTATCTTGTCTATTTTGCATGGCTCACTGCCTATGGCCAGTTTTTCGCAGTAGAGTCTCATGGACTGTGCGGTAAGTCCACGTATCTTCAGCTCGTCTTTATCCTCACTGTAATCTATTTTTCCATACACATACGCATCCGCTGCTTCAGACTCGGTCATGGTTATCCATGCAAGCGCTCTTCCGTTTGGTGATGTACTTAATCTTACTCCAACCGGATAATTTGCTATGCAATAATAGGTTTTTACCGCATCAGTCGAATCCGACTCATCAGCGTGTGCCTGCACCATACCAAATGAACATATAGCCAAGACAATCATCACTGCCGCTATAAGTTTTTTTACTCTCGTCATCTGAAATGCCCCCTTTACTTCCTTATATCTCCTCTGCTATTTGTAACCTTCTGTGATTCAACGCCATTTTTCTTCACATAAATTACAGGATAGTATCTGCTATACTTTGATACATTCACAGTAATAACTACTTTCTTGCCTTTCTTTACAGTTTTTATATGTGGCTTACCATATAGTTTTTTCATCTTTGACGATTCATACACTTTTACGATAACCTTTGAATTCGGAGTAGGATTATTTACTGTTACTTTAAGTGTTTTGCTGTTATGGGCAATTGACACAGATGACATCACCGGTCTTACATAATATGTAATCTTTCTTACCTTCTGCTCATATACACCATTATCACCTGCTTTTATCGTAACTATAGCTTTACCAACACCCTTTATTGTTATCTTTCCATTATTCGCTACAGAAATAACCTTAGGGTTGGATGAACTATATGTAAGTCTGACTCCACCCTTTGCTGAGGCTCCTATGCTTCTCTTCACGCCCTTCTTATAATTATACTGTGTCTTTTTACTCTTAACCTGTATGCTCTGAGGTTTTCTTACCTTCACAGTGATTGTTTTTGAGCATGGCTTATAATTTGACTTTGTCTTATTATTAGCGCATATTGTTATTTTGGCTGTACCCGTTTTTGTGACTGTTATGACTCCTCTGTCATTGACCTTGAGTACATTCTCGTTTGAACTTGTGTACCTTATCTTCTCATTTCCTGAAGTCGTAGCTGCCAGGGTCATAGATGCTGTTCCACGACTGTTCAGAAGAAGCGTATATGTACTTGCGGCCTGCTTACCATCCTTCTTAACAGAAAGCTTGCATGCTGCCTGAACTATTGAGAATTTCATTGTGAGTGTGCCGATATTCTCATTTTTTCCTGTAATCTTTATAACAGCGGTTCCGACATTTTTATTATTCGAGTATGTAACATCATATGCATCTGCATTTACTACAGAGCCATCATTATCCGTAACTTTAATTACCGGTTTTATAGGCTTTCCCGTATAAGCATAACTCTTAGCTGGAATACTTACATTCATACTGCTTTCATCAAACCTATAAGCTCTCTTGATAATTACATTCTCATCAGAATCCGGAGTATATATGTTGTTACCAGCCTCATATGTATACAGATATGTTCCAGTTGAATTTCCCTCCTTGAACAGACCCGTTCCAAAATCAGCATCCGCCGGTCTTCTTAACAATCTAACATACTGAAGATTTTTGCATCCTATAAAGCAAAAGTCTCCCAATTTTATAAGTCTTTCTGAAAAATCCAGATGCTCTAGTAATTCGCATCCTGCAAAAGCGCAATTTCCAACACTTGACAAATTATCAGGAATATCTATGTTTTTTATTCTGTTACAGCCCTGAAAACAATAGTCTCCCAGTGTCTTGGTATACTCTGATAATTTCAAATCGGTTATGCTATAGCACTCTCCAAATGCAAACTGACCAAGTTCGTATATCTGAGATCCAGACATGTCTACATTCTTCAAACTTGAACATCTGGCAAATGCATACGCCCCCACCGACAAAGTTCCTTTCGAAAATTCCACAGACTTTAAAGATGTACATCCATAAAAAGCCCTTCGTCCTATAGTGAGAGGTTCGTCTCCCTCTATAACCACAGACTCCAGATTTGTACATCCTGAAAATGCATTGTTACCTATATGTGTAACTCCAGGCTTTACTACAACCTTTATAACATTGAAATTAGTCCACGGCTTCTTGTCCTCCAGTCCAAAGTCAATCATCGCCTTATTTGTGGAAACATCCAATGTCAGCACTCCACTGTCACCATTATATTCAGCCCTGATTCCAGCATCCTCCGACACTGCATTCGTCGAAGCATATGCCTGTACCATTTCTGGAACAAGGCTGACCATACACATAATCACTGCTCCTACAATTACTGTAATTATCCTTCTCTTTAACTCCTTTTTCATGATCAATCACCCCACTCTTCTTCTTCTGTTATAAACTCATCTTCATTTACTCCTGATGTTCCTCTGTCCGCCTGTTCATTTGTTCCCGAACCACCAGATGATCCCGATCCACCACCTGCTGAACCGGAGCTTGCAGCCACAACCGAGCTTGTCTTCTTGCCCTTACTCACTATCAGATACAACTGAGTATCTTCAGTCATCTCAGTTCCCGCCTTTACGCTTTGTCTGATGATCACATTCTCATCAACGGTATCAGAATTCTCCTGGAGGGTACTAAAGGTGATTCCAAGGGTTGAACACTGTATAGTTGCATCATTCAAGGTCATACCTACAAAGTCAGGAAGTTTTACCGTCTGCTCTCCCAGGCTTACTGTGATCTTTACAGAACTCCCCTTTTCTATGCTGGTTCCCTGTGTATCCTGCTGTTCAATTATCAAGCCAGCCGCAACATCCTTACTATATTCTTCAGTTTCTTCAAGCTCTATACCAGCCTCTGCAGCCATAGCTCTGGCATCCTCCAGGGTTTCACCAACAAATTCCGGCACAACTGTCATCTCCTTGCCTTTACTGACCGTTATTCCAACTGAAGCCTTACGTTTCACCTTCATTCCCTTGGCTATATCCTGTGAGATAACGCATCCTTCTTCTACCTCAGAACTGTATTCTTTTTTCTCCTCAAGCGTTACACCAGCCTCTCTGGCAATTTGTTTTGCCTCCGCCGTTGTGTGACCAACAAAATCAGGCACAACAGATTTCCTATTAACCATTATGATGATTAACACAACTGAAACCAATACGATCCCAGCTATTACACCTATGATGATCTTCATATTGGGTCCATGCTTGTCAGAATCACCAGCTTCAAGCGCTTTTAAAATGTCTTCAAGCTCATCTCTGCTATCTTTCGCAGCTTCTCCAACGCCCGCAGCTCCAACATCATCTTCCCGCGACACAACACCATCTCCTTTACATTATTGTCAAACAATAGTATCGCATCATCCATTATTTTTGTCAACAGTCGTTTAGTTTTTCTCAATTTAATTGTAAAAAAATACATTGTTTTCATAGCAAATGTTGTTAAGTAAACAATGTATTTTTACAAACCATAAATTTTATTATCTATTGACTAAAATCATGTCTTCTATCTCGTCACGTTGCCAATCATACTCTTCGTCTTCACCAATTGGCAGATATTGGGGCTTCTCTTGTGGATTATAAATATACCATCCTATTTGTTGAAATATCTTTAAAACTGCTCCTTTAAGATAATGCAAAATGCAAATAAGAAAACCTCCAACATTTTCGTCAAAGGTTTTCTTATTTTCTTATTAATATACACTTTTAATTTCTCTTAATTCACTCAGTAAAGTCTTCATTTCTCTTAATACTGGTCTATATATATACTCTTTTGAATCAATAATTGAATTAAGTTGAACCGTTGCACTATCGATATAGCTTTCTGAAAATTCATCCTTTCCAAATTTTTCATAATAGCGGATTGCATTTCTTGCGTATGTAAGTGCATGATAACTTACCCTTATATCCTGAGACAGACAGTATTCTAATGTTGAAAACGATCTTCCTATCGTATTCTTTTGAATATCCAATTCCTTTTCATTTTTTGCTTCCACAGCCATATTCTTCTCAAACATGATTATAGCATGCGTATTGGCAATAGAAAAAATCTTCTTTTGACATTCTGTATGTGCCCTATCAATCTGTTCCCACGCCAAATTTATATCACCTTTCCGCTGTAAAAAAATCGAATATTGATGACGAACGTACGGATTACTATTCTGCAATAATAATTTCTCATAAAATTGGATTCCTCTTGTCTTCGAAAAAGCCCTACATGTAAAATCTGCATCATAGGCCTTCCTTTTAAAAATATCATATCTATATATTGCATGCGGACTAACTTTGTCCAAGAATTTTTCTAATACATGAGCAAATATTTCTGGTGGTATTAAAAAAATAGATTTTTCTGCAAACAGTTTACTTCGCATAATAAGATAATCTTGTGACTCATCTATTTTCAGTTCCTCATCTGTAGTTTCAACAATAATCTTATTCATTTTTTTTAGTGCATAAATTATATCTTCGTAATTTTCAATCAAATCACCAAAATAAAAATATAACATATCCATTGTTGCTGGTATTCCACACGAACTTGTATAATTTACAAGTGTATACAATTCCAATAAATCTATTTTTAATTTCTCGTCTTTGAATTCTGCTAAGTCCTTTATATATCCCGAAATTCTTTCTTTTATCTGTGCATTCGTAGATGCAAAAAATACAATTTCTAACAAAGAGATATTTTCGTTCTTCTCCATTAATGCAATTGCATCACTGCTAGATTTATTCATAGATAAGCATATATTTTGTATATCGCTAGCTGCTAAATTGCTAACATCCACAATAGCATCTGATGATATTGACAAAAATCTCTTGACATATTCATAATTCAAGGCTCGTTCAGCTAATACTAGTTTAATATTTGAGTTTCCCTTAAGTACCTCAAATGCATCCACATTACTATATAGATTATCTAAAAATACCGTGACATTTTTATCATCTTTGACCAATCTAACAAGTTTTTCCGCCTCCTGTTTAATAATGCTATTAAACCAAAATTTTCTTCCGTCAATTTCTTTGCCAAATGCAAGTTGCATTAACAATGTAGATTTTCCACATCCCGGTATTCCAGTTATTAACGTAACTCTTTTTGAAAATATTGTTTGCAAAATCTGATTGAAATAACTTGTCCTTTTCACATTTGATGATAATATATCTGAAATTACTGGTTCTGCTCCCGAAAAGAAATCCATAACAGGGCGACGTACACTAGAATGTTCCAATTCATTACATATAAAATTGGCTGGAAAATTTTCGCGATATTCTCTATATACATACTTTTTAACTTTAGTTGATGCTGCAAATGACAATGAGCACAAGTATTCCATTAACTCTTTAGTATCAGCTACGACTATATTGAATCCTAAATCTTCCAAATCTTCAATAGTGTCTTCTACATTATCCGATGGATATACTACAATCCATTTTGGTGTGGCCGACTTAGAATATATCTCACTGTGGCATATCAATTCAAGACTATCATTATCCCCAAAACTTGTCCCCCAAAAAAGTGTAGGCGCAGATGACAATTTCAATGATACAGTATTAAATAACCCTGGTTCTCGGACAAACAAATCTGTCAGTTCTTTATCTGTGAAAGACATATCACTCCCCATTGGATATGTAACAGAACCATGCAATTTATACAAGTTAACAACATTGTTTTTTTCTAATGGACCTGTAATATTATTATCAGCAATTATTTTTGTTGAACTTTCGTCTTCATATATTCGTTCAACCAAATTGTCAATATTCAATGTAATAATATTTTTAATAGGTAATCGACACAAACCAGTATACATTTTATCAAAACTTTTCACTCGATAAGTTTCTTTTAACAATCTCTCCAGTGCATCTTTGTTGTCCTTTTTTATCTTTTGACAAGATTTACTTAAAGTATATTCTCTATTCGTTTTTAATCCAAATACATCAATCAAATGTTTATTAATTTCATTTCCTAAAGGCAATTTTTCTCCTGTCTCATTATCTGCATATACAGAAAACCCTGCCCCCAAGTATAAATTCATTCCGTAGTTTGATACTAATGATACAAAAAGTGCTTCATTATCAAATCTCATTTTTCTCCCCCTCGTATAATATACTCTCCTTTGTCATATGCCATTTAGCATACCGATTATTCCCTATATTCTCTATAATTTTTTCTTTCTTCAATGCCTGAAGAAGATTAGAAACCTTCTTCGATTTCTGTTCATCACTCAGCACCTCCGGCAATGCCTTCTCTAGCACTTCCATCAAATCTCTTTTGCTGGCTTCTCCCATTGACTGAAGTGCTTTTATAATTAACTGCTTGCAAATATCATCATCCAACCCTTTATTTCGAACATAAGCAGCTTTCTGTCCGACAATATCTGCCACCTTGAAAGATACAAAAATATTAGGATAACGTCCTTCCACAAGACCTTTTTTCTTCAAATCCTTAAAGCTTTCTTTAGAAACTACTTCCTGTTTCTGAACTTTATCCAACAAAAATACAGTTCTCATATCTAAATCTTCATTTGAATATAAAAGCTGAGTATAATTCTTATCCAATATCTTTCCGTACACAGTCACTGTAACTCTATTAATTGTGTTCAAATCATATGTCGGCAGTGGGAAACATTTATCACGCTGTATCTGATACATCATTGGTATTCCCATTGAATTTGTATCAATCATATACAGATTTACCATTGCGTTACACAAAAACACATTTCGATAATACGGTGGTTTATATCCCGGTTCCAGTGCTTGTTCAATAGTTTCTGGTATAAAAGCCCCCTCATTGATAAATACCAGTCTGTCCTCAAATTCCTCTACGTTGATTTTTCCACGCAAGCGATAGTCCTGATGAGCAATACAATTATTAATAATCTCTTTGATCAGCTCTGGTTCATATTGATCTACTTCATCCGGAAACAAAGTCTGCTGTCCGGCAATATAACGATACTTTACATTTCTGATCCTGGAATATACCTTATCCACTGCCATTAACATCGGTATATCAAAATGTTCATAAGCTTTTACCGAATTATCTGCATTATAAAGTGTCCAGGTAATTCTAGGAATAAAGCCATCAAAGAAATATTTAGCCTCACTTTTCCCTAATAACAATAATGCCGTTCTGGTGATTTTTCCTTTTATTGTAATACCAGCTTTATTTAAAACCTCAATATCAGACAGTTTCTTTAAAACTTCCTGTGCTTTTTTTCGATCACTCTGACGTTTTGAGAAAAGTTCTCTTGCTCTTTTAATTGCTTCTTCATCCAAGTCTTCTATCGTTGCATCTTCTACAATTTCTTTTGACCAATCCATTCCTATTTGACTTCTAAGTAGATCTACTTTATTCATCGGAAGCGGTGATATAGATTCATGCTCTCTGGCATACGCTGCCCCTTGCCATGTTGTCGGAATCCCCCTAATAGCTGGAGGAATTTGAAATGCTATCACTCGACATTTTTCCATTGTCAGTTCGTATATCTCCAGAAATGTCAATCGTTCATTGGTTCCATTTACGATTTCCTTTTTCAAACTTTGCAGACTTCCCTGTTTCCGAAATTCCGTTCCTACATATCGTTTATCATCCGAAATTCCGAAAATCAGCCACGCCTCCTGTAATCCCCGAAGATTTGCTTCATTGCTAAGTGCAGAAAAATATTTACCAATGTCATTAAACGAATAATTTGTGCGTGCTTCTTTAAATTCTACAACTTCATTTTCAAAGGATTCTATCATGCGAACAATCTTTTCTTTTAATTGGCTATCCGTATATATCATATTCTTCCGCCTTTCAAAATTTTCTATGACTAAATTCTATGACTAATCTATGACTTTCTAGAACTAATTTTAACTGATTTTCAGACAGAACACAAGCAATAGCAAAAAAATAAAAGGCATCCCACGCGCTACGCAGGACACCCTCCATCATGTTTTGGTTCATTGGGAAGCTCATCCGCTGCTTCTTGTATTGCCTGTTCCACCTTACTTGCATTTGCTTCAATCAATATCTTTAACAGATAGTCGGCGGTTACTTCCGCTATGTATAATGGTCTCATAAATTAAGACACTTTTTCGGACATTTTTTAATGAATCTGATATACTAAAATCAGTATGAAAGAGAGGATTCATCAGTATGTCCAGACAAAGAAGAAACTTTAGTGCCAAATTTAAATCAGACCTAGTAATGACATTTGGGTATCTGTGGAATGCAGTACGAGTTCAGGGAGGTGCTTATGGTACAGGAATGGGTGCAAGGCTCAATGGGGATCTTTTCTTGTATTCTTACAGAGATCCGAACCTTGAAAATACAAGGGCAGCATATTGTGGAATGGCCGATTTCCTGGAAGAATTTGTGCAGTAGGAGATGTGAAATAGTTCAGGGAAAAGCGACGGAATGCAGGAGCAGAAGTCATTCAGGAAGGAAATAACGGAACATGAGGTTTAAAAGGATTACATTAGCACCGACAATGCGAAAATATAACAGAAAAAATCTGATGAAGGATGTCATTGCGGGTATGATTATCATGGCAGTGTCAATCCCGATTTCGATGGGATATGCACAAATTGCC
>OMCO01000447.1_pt1 | contig 14168 bp, 11 predicted proteins | sample 1645031 | NCBI WGS metagenome assembly OMCO01 (sample SAMEA103958146, study PRJEB25191) | human gut metagenome
CGCGCTTGCGAGCCTCAAAAGCGCAAAAAGTAAGCTCGATGAAGCGAAGAGCTGGGGAGTCGTGGATATACTCGGCGGCGGTATTGTCTCGTCGCTTATCAAGCGCTCGAAGATGGACGATGCGAACGCCTACATGGAGCAGGCGAAGAGAGATCTCGCGAGGTTCGGCAAGGAGCTTCGTGATGTGGAAGACTTCAAAGACCTCGGAATAAAAACCGACGGCTTTTTCTCCTTTGCCGACTGGTTCATGGACAGCACCTTTGCCGATTTTGTCATGCAGGACAGGATAAACAACGCGAGGGATCAGGTGAACAAAGCCATCGACCGTGTCGAAAGTGTTCTCAGCCGATTAAAAGCAAAATAATATAAAAGTATCGCCGCCGGAGGTATAAACTCCGACGGCGGTTTATTTTAGCTGTACTGAGTCATGTGAAAAAAGCCGCTCAGAGTATCTCTCCGGGCGGCTGATTCGATTAAAAATCCGGGTGGGGTTCGCCGTGGCGGTACTTGTCCATAATGTCTTTGAACACATCGCCGTTTGACGGGGGAGTCCAGGTTATCGCGTTCGCTCCCGCTTCGACGGTGGCGATTATGCTCTCCTCCGTCGGACCGCCTGTCGCGATTATCGGGATATCCGGAAAACGCTCCCTGATGCTGCGCACGACCTGCGGCGTTCTGCCGGCTGCTGATATGTTCAGGATGCTGACGCCCGCGTCGATGCGTCCCTGAATGTCCTCGTCCTCGCTGAGCACGGTGACAACTATCGGCACGTCTATAGTTCTGTGCAGCTCTTTTATCGTCTCGTTTCTCGTCGGCGCGTTGACGACAACGCCTATCGCGCCCTGAAACTCGGCGTGCAGGGCGAGGTTAACGACTCTGTGACCCTGCGTCAGTCCTCCGCCGACTCCGACAAAGACCGGCACGTCCGCCGCCACCATGACAGCCTGGGTTATCACGGGCTGAGGGGTGAACGGATAGACTGCGATGACCGCGTCCGCGTTAGTGTTTCTGATGATGCTCGCGTCGGTCGAAAAAAGCACCGACTTGATCCGTCTGCCGAGTATTTTGATTCCGCTGCAGCGATAAATCGGCTCGGGAACTTTGAGCATGAAGTCTCTGAGACTTCCTTTGATCTCCGGTATGTTCTGCTCCGGCATAACATCAATTCCTTTCTCTTTCATCCGGCGCCGCAAAGAAAAATCTTGCATTGCGCAAAAAGCGGCATATAATATATGTGCGGGAGCCGCAGATTTTTCTGAACGCGCCGTTTATGTTAATTGAATTTCTATTATTTGTAATTATAACATAAGTATAACATATTTCTAAACTTCGGTCAATTACAGAGAAGAATCAAGCGAGAAAAGGGGTATTTGCCATGAGCTTTGAAAAAATAGATATCTGCGATATAAAAGACAGTTTTACGCGCCTTGTAAGAGATGACTGGGCGCTGCTGACCGCCGGCAAAGCGGACGATTATAATACCATGACCGTCAGCTGGGGCATGACAGGCGAGCTGTGGGGCAAGGATGTTGTCGCGGTTTTCGTGCGCCCGCAGAGATACACATATGAATTCATGGAGAAGTACGGCGATTTTACGCTCTCGTTTTTTGGCGGCGAATATAAAAAGGCGCTCTCCTTCTGCGGCGCGAAGAGCGGGCGCGACTATGACAAGGCTAAAGAGTGCAGTTTGAGTGCTGTAGCGCTTGGCGGGAGCGTGGCGTTTGAAGAGGCGAATTTAATTATAGCCTGCAAAAAGATAGCTTTTGCGGATATGGATCCGTCGAAGTTTTTGGTGCCCGAGATAGAGAAAAACTACCATAACGGCGACTATCACCGTATTTATATCGGCGAGATAACAGAGGTGTGCAAAAAAGTTTAAGATTTTTTAAAAAAGTTTGAAAAAAGCCCTTGACTTTTGTCGCGGGATGTTGTATTATAGTCGAGCACTTGAGAGAGCGGTCATACAGAAATCGCTCCGAAGTCGGTGCCTATAACGATGAGGGTCCACCCGTTCCCATTCCGAACACGGTAGTTAAGCTCACTCGTGCTGACAATACTCGGAGGGCAGCCTCCCGGGAAGATAAGTCGACGCCGACACAAATTACCGCCCACTAATACTGGGCGGTAGTAACATTCCTCCTTAGCTCAGTCGGTAGAGCATGCGGCTGTTAACCGCAGGGTCGTTGGTTCGAGTCCAACAGGGGGAGCCATCTCAGAAGCCTTGAGCCTCAACGGGTTCAGGGCTTTTCCCTTTTCTAAAACATCTCGAAATTCCTATGTGTCTAACATTTTGTCTAACACGCCTGAGCTAAAGTTTCGCGAATAATTTCAGAGGTCATCTTTTTCCTCGACAAATCAAGGTGTCCATATATATTACAAGTCATCTTTATATCGGCGTGACCCATCCAATCTTGGACGTCCTTGAGCGAACAACCTTTGGCGAGAAGAAGGCTCGCACAACTATGTCTTAGATCGTGGAATCTTATATGCGGGAGATTATATTTTCTCAATAGGTCTCCGAATTTGTGCGATATATATGACGGGTCGTACATTGCGCCATTCGCCCATTTGAAGATATAATCATTCTCCACATAGGTGTCTCCAAAGAACTCTCTGTTCTTCTGTTCCTCTTCTTTGAGCTGAAGCAGTAGCTCTCTAATTTCAGGAAACAGCGGAAACGACCGATAACTTGATTTGTTTTTGGTTTTGTCTTTCTCGACAACCTTGGTTGACATAGAGACCGTGTGACGTATAAGGATAGTATTTGTGTCAAAATCAATGCTTTGCCACTGTAGCCCCAAAACCTCACTGCGCCGCAGTCCATACATGACTGTAGTTTGGATGAGCGGATGCAAAGGTTCGTCCTTTATGGTCTCAAGCAGAGTGTTAATTTCACTGGCGTTATACCACTCATACTCCCGTCTCTCAAGTTTTGGGAGCCTCACGAGTTCACAGGGATTAGACCTTATGAGCTTATGCCGCATAGCCTCCTTAAAGGCAAGCTGAAGAACATTCTTGTGCAGACGAAGGGTTTTAGGTGATAGACCGCCATTCCCATCTTTTCTGCCGTGGGCCGCCTTATAGTCAAAATATTGCTGTATATTGTCAAGGTTGGCATAAAAGCGAGGTTGAAATCGTAGCCTCGCTTGAACGGGAAATCCGCGCTGCTATCACAGACGGTTTCCAGACTTTCATCTCCGGTATGGCCAGAGGTGTTGACATCTGGGCTGCAGAGGTCGTCCTTCGTCTCCGGGACAATGGCTCTCCGATTCATCTGATTGCTGCAAGCCCCTATCAGGGCTTTGAACGTGCATGGTCGCCAGCATGGCAAAGTCGCTATGCTTCGGCACTGGCCGGTGCCGATATCGTCCGTTTCATTTCTCCGCAGTATGATCGTGGCTGCTTCCAACGCCGCAATGAATGGATGGTCGACCACGCCGGTCGTGTGATCGCCGTGTTCAACGGTGAGAAGGGCGGGACGAAAAACACGATTGACTATGCAACTCGGCAGAATGTCCCCGTAATCTATATTCCATGAAACCTGCACTTATAGAAACACCTCGCAGCCGTTATGACTGCGAGGTGTCGTTCTTCCTATTTTGTTATTGCGTCATCTTGTAAAGCACTTTTTTAAGGCATTCTTTGCTGGTGCGTAGATCTACCGAATCATTGCTGCCGGGGGCTTGAATTGTACTTGAATACCTCAAATAGTTAACATAGTAATTATACAGTGCCTGTTCGAATTTCCCATCTGAAACTGCCGATGATGAAGAGTTTTCCGTCCAACACCAATTGCCCATGGCCGCGTATACAAAGCTGTCGATAACGATTCCGGAGAGATGGTAACTACTGTAGTAGTTATCGCGAATAAAACGCATGTGCTTACAGGTGTCAAACAGGAGCCCTCTACTTGAAGTGTTTCTATCCCTCATGGCACTTTGCTCCGCTTTCGGGTTCGTGGAACGCCAGTTGCCGCCCATATTTGTGTCAGGGTATTGATAAGTGGTCTTTCCATACCAATCCGTGCTTGAGAAGGCAGGTAACACCTCAATTTGCATTCCGTCCGTAAATGCGAGCTTAACGACCTGCCCGTCAGCGCGTACATCCGTGCGAGGATACGAATTTTGGATGGCGCTTTTTACCGCTTGCAGAAGACGCGATTGTCCGTTCCCTCTGTAGTAATCGTAACGCTCATATTCTGATCTCGGCAGTTCCAGCAGTATGTCTATATCACTGGTGTCGATGGCCGTGTCTCTCCCGTATGATCCAACGTAAAGGCTGTGAGATGTCTCACTGGTTGAATTCCAGAACTCTCGATTAACCGCCCTCGTAATTGCCCTATATCTGGAAGATATTGTAGAACGGGTTACCATGGGGATAACTTCGCCGCATTTTGCAATATGATAGCTCACTTTTTTCCTCCTTTTTGCAATGTTTCTGGGAGGTATGAGTCAATCTCTTCCTCCGAAAAGGTGTTATCTTCAGTGACCTGCAGGGCATCTTTTGCCATTTTTACAGCTTGATCAGTTGTCGTGGGTACAGCCATGTATATCTCATTTGCTTTATCCATCAATTTACGGTATCCTTCTTCCAGCTCAGATACTGATTTTTCCTTCAACTTAATGGATGTTAGCAGGCATGTAATTTCATTACGCACAATCAGTAGCTTGTTTGCTGCTTCCTTGTGCGCCTTAGCCAGTGTATTCAAATCAAACGACTTGAAGTATGCCGCAATGAATACTGTGACAAAGGATAAAACGGCTGATGCGATTTTTATCCAAAGCTGATCGGCAAAAATGGTGGATAGAATGCCGACTGATGTCAGAGATGTACAGGCGATGTTCACAGTTTCCATCTGTTTAAACTGCTTCTGATAAATATCTGCTTGTTTCTCTTGAATCTTATGCGACCATACAGCACGAGCAAACATGTCGCGAGCAGCGTCTTCTAAAATGGAGTATTGTTCTTCCATTCAGTGCCTCCTACACTATATTATTTTGTGCTGCCATTACGCAGCAATGACAACCGCGTTTTCTTTCACTTTGTTGATCGCGGCTAACAACGCTGCACGTGTACGGGCATCAAAGAGCTTTACAAAGCTGATCGGCTTGTCAAATGGCGGATTCTGCAGCTCGGTAACATTCTCCATATACCCATTCTGCTCGATGTGGTTAATGATCTTATGCACAAAAGAGATCTGCTTCTGGTTCAGCGACTGGTCGTTTATGAACTGCGAAAAAGCCTGCATTGCTGCTTCGTGATCCAGCTTGGTGATTTTACGGATCAGCAAACCAAACGGCGTATCACCATATTCTCTTTCGTAGTCTTCCTTGCTGCCCAATTCGCTTGTCAGCACATGCTCCAGCTCGTTGTAATCCGCAGCAGAGAGGGGGATGTTGTGTGTTAGCTTATAGATGGCAAGCGCATTTCCATTTTCGTTGACGTAGCGATTGACCTTGGCATGATAGTCTTCAAAATCGTACCCTGGCTCCATCGGGTCACCCTCTTTCTGATCTATAATCGGATCAGTGAGCCGAGTAATAATCAGCTTTATCAGGCCAACGTCATTCAGAAACTTTATCAGGCCACGGAGCTCCTTGCGCACCCGCTCATACAGCAGAACATCGTTTGCATCCCAGAAAGCGTCGGTATTAATCTCCCGGATGATCGGCAGTTTTGCTTTAACCTGTGGGATGCTGACCTTACGCTCCAGCAGCGTTCCAATATCGCGGAGCTGTTTCTGTGCATTCTTAAGCGAGGGCATCTGCTCTATCTGGGCAATCACCAGACCGTACATGAAGTTATCGAAGCGCTTTGCAAATTCGTCGTTGTCATCCAAGTGAACGATTGGCGCAATCTGCTGCATAAGTTCACCCTTGTCGCCTTCACTAATGTAGTTGAAAGCCCCGGGTTTCTTATACTTTTCAACGCTTTGTATGTGCAGCCGCACGGCGATGAGATCGGTGTTCAGCGCCAATACCTGAGAGTAGCATGTCTCTACAAGCTCGGATCTCCAGCTCTGATAGTCGTCTCCGGCAAACGCACTTTCCTGAAGCGCCACCGCAATGCGAATCTGCTTCCCAAATATGTTCTCCGACAGCGTCTTCGTCTCGCGGGACTCAAAGCCCTCTTTGTGAGCGCGGAAGTATTCAAAGTTTCCGCAATAGTCAAAGATGAGGAACCGTCTCTTTGCCGTGTATTCGCCGTCAATCTGATCGATGCAGGTGAGCTCCTTACTGAGACGAGTGCCGCGTCCGATCATCTGCCAGAATTTTGTTTTTGACCGCACCTTTTTAAAGAATACAAGATTGACGCACTCCGGAACATCGATGCCGGTATCCATCATATCTACGGAAATTGCTATGATAGGGTCTTTTTCCGGTATTTTGAAATCATCAATGATTGTCTGCGCGTATGTATCATCGCAGATAACACGCTGCGCAAATGTGCCGCGGTATTGGGGGTACAGCTTATTAAACCGCTCCAGAATGAACTCCGCGTGGCGCTTGTTCTGGGCGAAGATGATGGTTTTACCCAGTCTGTCACCGCCAGCAACACGGATGCCGCGCTCCATCAAATCCTGAAGCACCGTGTCAACGGTTGTCTCGTTGAAAACGAATTTGTTCAGCTGTGCCGACGGAATGAAGTCAGGCATCAGGCCGTCCTCAATAAAGTCCTCTTCATACCGTTCCTTATCCTCATCGGAAAGGTCGTCGTATGTGATGCCTTCCTCTAAGAACTTTGTTTTTACCTCATAGTTATAGTAGGGCACGAGCACATGATCCTGATATACCGCCGTCTCGTAGTCGTATGCATACGTCGGTACGCCGTGCTCCATTTCAAAGAAATCGTAGGTATTGCGATCAACGTCTGTTTTGGGGGTTGCGGTCAGTCCGACCATAATCGCATCGAAGTACTCGAAAATCGCACGGTATTTTTTAAATATGCTGCGATGGCTCTCATCAATGATAATAAGGTCAAAGTGGGCGGGGGTAAACATGCGCTGCCCGTCTTTCGTTTTCATATCGTCTATGGCGTTCAGCATTGTCGGGTATGTCGAGAATACGATTCGTGCGCTTCGGTCGTCCTTGTTAGAGCACAGATTGCACAGAGACATATCCGGCAGATAGTTCTTGAAATCGTCCTTTGCCTGTTTCACCAGCGCAGTGCGATCGGCCAAGAACAGAATATTGGTGACGTATTTGCCTCGACTGAGCACATCGGTTAGGCTTGACGCGGTTCTGGTTTTCCCCGTTCCCGTTGCCATGACCAGCAGGTGCTTTCTAAACCCTTGTCCGATATGCTCGCATACAGCACGAATGGCTTCCTTTTGGTAGTAGCGGTCTGTGATCCTGTCATCGATCGGAATGGTCATCAGATCTTTTCGCTCGGTACGACGGTTCATCAGCTTCTGCAGATCGTCTTTGCTGAATATGCCGCTGACTTTACGCTGCGGACTGCTCTGATCGTCCCAGAAGTAGGTTTCGAAACCATTGGTCGTGAACATCATAGGGCGACGTCCGAATTTTCTCTCCAGACAGTCAGCATACAGCACGGCTTGCTTGCGGCCTATGTTCGGGTCTTTACTGGATCTCTTGGCCTCCACCACTGCGAGTGGCAGGCCGTCTTTCCCGAACAGCACATAGTCCACATATCCCATCTGCCCCAGCACACCTGCCATGCCTTCGACGGGATACTCTTCCTGAACGTCAGCGTCTGCTCCGAAGAATTTCCAGCCCATCTGCTTCATGTCCACATCGATATAAATTTTGCGGGTCTTAAACTCGGAAAGGCCTGCTGCGACAAAGGTGCGCTCCTGCTGGTGCTGCTCCTTTGTTGCGGTGATCTGTTCGGACATCTGCTCGATCTTTTTACGCAAAGCCTCAATCTCTGCGTCCTTCTCACCGAGCAGACTCTCTTGCTCTTTTATTTTCTTGGTATCGACGACGACCTTTTCGGTCGGAATCAATGCCTCGTCGAACTGCCGCTCTTCGTAATCAGCTCCGTAGCAATAGTCCACCCACTGGATGAACTCAAACAGTCCTTGCAGGGAAGCGAGGGCGTCGCCGGCCTGCACGCTTCGCTCCGTGTGGACAGCCAAATTGCCCAACTTAATAATAAACGGCAGTTTGCCCCATGTGTTGTAGTCCACCGCAAAACGGAAGGTCGGCTCGTGAATGAGCGCCTGCAGATTATCCTTGTAGGGCATCTGCATCGTCTTATCAGCCGAATACACCCATTTGACAGCTAATTCCAGAGCTTTTCTGCTGCCGACGGCGCACATTGCAGGCGCGGAAGCATACACCTTTTCCGCTTCGATCGCAGCCGAGGCAAATAGCGCGTACTCCTTTTTATCTTTTAGAAATCCGAAGTTCGACATGTAATCCACTCCTGTCTGTATGCATTCTCTGCCGCTTGGCAGTATCTAAAGCTCAAAGAGCTGTAATATTTTGATTTGTCGGTCTGTTCGACGAAGGTATAGTAGGCATTTTGAACCTCTATTGGCGGTTGAATGATTTGAAATTTTGACACTATTAGAACATTCAAGTTCGGCATTGTCTGTCCCACCGCCATATCTTCAATACCCTTCTTGAATGAGGGGAATGAGATTATTTTCTGCAAATAATCAGCAGTTACTTCGCCTTTCGTTCTAATCAAAATGCTACCTGTTCCGCAGAGCAGTCCTCCTGTCTGAACCACAGCGCACCGACCCATTTCACCCCTTCGTCCCATTACTACATCCCCAACTTGAAGGTGGTAGGCACTCAGCTCTCTAAATTTTTCATCTGAAACTGTAAGTTCCTTATCAACGGATATTTTTCCAGCCACAATATGTGACGGATTGACAAGTGCGTGACCATTTGCAATGTAATCCTCTTTATGAAGCAGTGATCCAAAGGGTCCTATTTTTATTTCTGCCAACTTTGAAAGCGGTATTTTAGGATACCCATGCGGATTACTTACCGGATCACCGAACAGTTCGATAAATCGGGATTGGCAATCAACCGATATATTTTCTGTGGGAAATCTTTACATTGTTCTGATTCACCATTGCGTACTGCATTGTGGTATCAATTTTGGCGTGACCGAGAAGCCGTTGCACCTGTTCTATCGGCATTCCTTTGTCGATGGCGCGCGTTGCCAGCGTTCTACGGAACTTATGCGGATGCACCTTTGTGATACCGAGCTTCAGTCCCAGCTTTCGCAATCGCACTTCCACTCCGCTGATCTCCAGCCTATTGTATGGACTGAGCAGAGATACGAATAGTGCGGGGTTATCATCACTCCTGCTTTCCAGATAGTTTTTAAGATGAATTTTGGTGCGGGCATCGAAGTATACGGGACGCTCTTTGCTGCCTTTTCCAAACACAACGCACTCCCTGTTCTCAAAATCAATGTCGTCGCGGTTCAGCCTCACCAGCTCTCCAACACGCATTCCAGTGGAGGCGAGCAGGTCTATCATCGCCAAATCACGCAAACAACCGCACTGATCGCGCATGGTTTCCAGTGCCTCATCCGTGTATGTCTTCTTAACGGTCTTGCTTGAGCGGATTTTGTGAATTCGCCGAACAGGGCTTTTCAATATGTAGTTTTCGTCCTCCAGCCATGTAAAGAAGCTGGACATGATTCTGCGAATGTTATCTATGTTGCTCTTGCTGCATTGAGTCCGCTGTTGGTAATCGGAAAGATATCCCCGCAAATCATCCGTCTGCATATGTGTCACATGGCAATCTACCGCCGCGAACAGCCTGCGGATTGAGGTTTCATAATACCGCAGCGTTTTTTCGCTGCACCCCTCAACTCGCTTTGCCGACAAAAACATTTCCAGCAATTCGGCATTGGTTTCTTTGTCCGGCTGCTGAGCGCCGTCCTCATTAGCGGTGATTTGGACGCTCCAAAGAGCATGCTGCAGAACATTCTGCAATTGCTCCATCTGTGCGTTATCCAAATACGGGATCATTTGTCGTGTGATTTCGGAAATAAGTTGATTTTTCATGTTAGTACACCTCTAAATTTATTTAGTGTACCAACATCCTGCACCGGCTCATTTAGCCAAAATACTGTTGCATCAGAGATTTTTTCAGAATCTCCAGTTCCTGCAGCCCTTTCTGCACTGCCAATTTTGATTTGTCGGTCTGTTCGACGAAAGCCGTGAACTGTTCTTGTAGCGCCATTGGGGGGATGCAAATCAATAGTGGAGCTATGTCCTTATTGTTGATCTGCGGGACAGACGATCCATTGTTTAATGTGCCAAGATCAACGGTGTTAAAATACGCCATCAGATACTGCGGCGTTAATCTTCTGCCAGCAGTTACGCCCATGACGTTTAGATCCGCACAAATAGGAAGCCTCGTGAGGCGCTTCTTGTTTGTGCCAATCGCCCCACCTCTTTTGGGGAATACCACCGTTCCTACCGGAAATACACCTGCGCCAGCAGTCTGCTCCGAAACAAATCTTGATGATGTTGTGATATACTGCTCGTTTCCGGGATAATTCATGTCACCGACTTTTACATACGGTATTGCCCCGCCTTCATTTTCTTTATCAGCAGGCAGAGACGTTCCGCTTTTTAGAGTGCAACATGCGCCGATGGATGTTTGTTGCCAAGCATAGGGGTTGGCTGTTTGATCGCCAAACAGTTCGATAAATCGGGATTTCACCAGCTCGTCTAGCTTTTGGAGTTGCTGCCGGCGAGCAGAAACAATTGCTTCCAGCTTTTCTAACGTGGCAACAATTTCTTTTTGACGATCTGCTGGCACTAAGTTGAACTCTTCGTTTTTATAATCTCGGAAATAGATATGTGGAATTGTTGCCCCTGAGAAATACTTTTCTAAATGCATGTATCTGACGACATAGCCAAGGTATTCCGGCAGCACATTCCTTTTTGGTAGAAGATACTGCATTGTGCCAATGACCGATGATTTCGCAGGAAGTAGTACGGTTCTACCTATCCCTGCACCATCTTTTACAACTGCCACATATGGTAGTTCCTGATGGTAAAAATCAACACTTCCAATGTAACCAGATGCCCCATAAACCGCGTAATCTCCGTTCTTCCCCTCAACATCCGATTGCTTTAGATTTGATGAACCCCGCTCACAGACATCTTCAAGTTTTACTTTCATCCCTTCATCCCCACAAATCCGAATTTGCGAGTGCCTCCTTCCTCATTCACCGAGCAGGGCACGTAACGCCTTTGTTTCCGCATTAATTTGCTCATTCAGCTTTTCCAGTTCGTCAAGTATTTCACTCGTAGGAGGATACTCAACAGCCACATACTCGGTCTTTTTGTACTTGTTGATAGAGAGGTCGTATCCATTGTCTACGAGTTCCTGCTTCGGTACGAAAAAGCTCTGCTCGGTGCGCTCGCGTGTTGCTTCCTGCTCCAGATGGTGGAACCTCTGAATGATATCGGGGATATCGTTATCTGCAATTTCAGAACGCTTATCGTCGAGGCTGAAGCCATCGGCCTTCATGTCATAGAACCATACTTTGTCGGTACCGCCAGCGCCGGTCTTTGTGAATACCAGCACAGCGGTGGAAACGCCTGCATATGGCTTGAATACGCCGGACGGCATCGAGATCACCGCGCGGAGCTGGTGGTTCTCGACGAGCTCTTTGCGGATGGATTTATGTGCCGAGGATGACCCGAACAACACACCGTCCGGAACGATACAGGCGCACTGGCCGCCTTTTTTCAGCATCCGCAGGAACAAAGCAAGAAACAGAAGCTCGGTTTTCTTCGTGTTTGTTACTGCCTTAAGATTATCATGGATGCTCTCTGCGTCGATCGTTCCCTTGAACGGAGGATTTGCCAAGCACATCGTGAAGCGATCGGAAATCTGATTCTGCTTCGACACGCTATCCTTATAATCAATCTCCGGATTGCTGATAGAGTGCAGCATAAGGTTCATAGCAGAAATGCGGAGCATGGTGTAGTCCGTGTCAAACCCCGTAAATGCGGGGCCTGCAAAATGCTGCCATTGCTCGGAGGTCATGGTATCCTCATAGTTGCGACGGATGTACTCCGACGCAGAAACCAAGAAGCCAGCCGTTCCGCATGCCGGATCGCAAATAGTATCATCCGGTGTCGGCTGCAGCAACTCGACCATCATCTCTCGGATATGTTTCGGAGTGCGGAACTGCCCGTTCTGGCCTGCTGTAGCCAGCTTGCCAAGCATGTACTCATACAGGTCGCCCTGCATATCCAACTCTGCAATATCATGTTCGTAAAGGTCGTCCAGCCCCGTGATTATTTTCTGAAGCAGCTGCGGGGTGGGGATGATGAACATTGCATTGCTCATATACCTTGCAAAAGCGGTCGTGCTTTCATCCGCCTTGCCTGGTTCGTCTTCGATCTCTACAAGCTCACCCTTTTCATTAAAATCAGGGAGGCGACCGTACTTCATGCTTTTAATCGCAGGAAATACCCGCTGGGAGATCACGTCGAAAATCTGGCGCGGATCATCGTTTTTGAATTTGCTCCAACGCATTGATTGCCCGACGGGAGACTGGGGGAAAATCTTTGCCATCTTTTCGCCGGTCATCGTTTCAAATTCTTCGGTCTCCAGTTCCTTTTCGTCGAGGGAACGGATGAACATGAGATATGTAAGCTGCTCGATAACAGTCAGCGGATTTGCTATGCCGCCAGCCCAAATGTCTGTCCAGATCTTATCGACCTTATTTTTAACTGCTCCTGTAATCATTCCGCGTTTCCTCCGACAATATTGTTAATGTGTTCTCTGTAGTGATCGATTACGTTGGGTGGGGAGATGACCTGCATTCTGTTCCCGAACTGCGCCAGCCAGCCGAAGAATGGTGGGCTTATCTGCACATGTACTGTCGCCGCGCAGGTGGTGTCGTTCACGGACATCATAGGTGTGTCTTCTCCAAACTTATCAAACACGGGGCTGATAAGCTGCTTGCTGAACTGTATCACAACGTCCTCCAGCTCACCGCTGAACATTTTGAAAACCTGCTCCGTATATTCTGCCACGCCATCGATCCGGGCTACAGCCTCATCCGACATTACCGATTCTTCTACAACGGTAAGATGATCCATGCGATCAATGCGATAGTTGGCGGTGCTGTCCGGATGCTTGCTGCTGTATGCCATCAGATAGTAGTTGTCTTCATTGAAGATAAGCGCGACCGGCTCCACGTAATAGCGTTTTTTGCTACCATCGCTGGCGGTGACATATACACGCTCCGACTTTTCATTCAAATGGAAGTAGTTGAATTCGATCTTCTTCCTGCGAATGATGGCATCCTCAATGCCGTCCACCGTGTAGAGAATGGCCTCGTTGGTGTGCTTCCGGGTGTTGAAGCATACCATGTTTTCCTTTAGCAGTTCAGCTTGATGTGATCCGCCGAGAGCGGCAACCTTTTCTATCAGCTCGGCCGTTTTTTTCTCCGTGATAAAACTGGCCGCTTGTACCGCATCAATCAGTATTTTTATCTCCGGCACGGTGAGCTCATGCTCCGGAACATAGTAGAACTTTTCCTTATCCTTCAGGTAGCTCATGATCTCGAAGCCATTTTCCTGCATCACTTCGATATCCAAACTCAGCGTCCTGACATTACTGGAAATGCCCATCTCATTCAGCCGTCTGCAGAGCTCGACGCGGGAGATGGGATGTGTTTCATCCGTCTCTTTACGCAGCAGCTCATATAGCTTCAGCAGTTTAATCTTTTGCATATTGGCAGCCATGCTGTGCCTCCTCTTTGAAATGGGTATAATAACACTAATTAAGTATAACACAAAACTTCCGATTTTTCAAGGCTTCCGCGTAATTATATCATTACCTGAACTGGGCTTTTCGCAAACATCAGGTTCAAGTCCCATACCCTAAACACATTTAGTAGTTGCTTACAAAGCAAAGAAATTCTATGTGTACACCGGCGTTTTCGGACTGTTTCTGCCGCTGAAAGCAAAAAAAACGGGCTCCGTAACAGCCGATCGACCGCTCCAAAGCCTGTTTTTCTATTATTCGCCCTGTATTTTGCCCCGAAAGCAAGAAAAAACCTCTCTTGTCTTGGTAGACAAAAGAGGTTTCTTTTATGGTTGTGGAGACAGGACATTAATCTGCGCCTTCTGGGTTATGAGCCTAACGAGCTACCAACTGCTCCACTCCGCAATATAAAACAACAGCAAGCAAACCGTCTAA
>OMCO01000462.1_pt1 | contig 13842 bp, 6 predicted proteins | sample 1645031 | NCBI WGS metagenome assembly OMCO01 (sample SAMEA103958146, study PRJEB25191) | human gut metagenome
ATGACTCCGATCTGGAAGATGTATTTCAGGAATATTGTGAAAATGAGCTGAAAAAACCAACGGATTGGCTAAAAAATTAACAAATTAGCTATCTAATTTAATCGACTCGTTGCATAGGTTGCTCTCCTTGAAAACGGTTGCCGAGCCGGCCGGAATATGCCGGCAAGGCAGCTGGCCTCGGAAAATTCCGACTGCATCGAGAGGTGAAAAGACATTTAAAACAAAATCAATAACAATAAAGCAATTTTAATGATTGCTTTGCCTCCTTAATAAGCGGGCGTCCGGCTTCCTCCGAGGTCGGGCGTCTGTATTCTTGAGTTTAATTATGAAAACGGTGATAATATAGTGATTTTTGTGAACTTTACCGACAATATGCCAAAGCTTGAGCAAATAAAGACCGACTGCACTTCGGAAAAAAATCGAAAACGCAGATTCGTCCCGAGCATTATTTATAAAGAGCGTAAATCGTTATGATTTCCGATTACAAAACGATTTTTCTCGTAACGAATTATTCCTTCTTTCTGCATTTTTGACAGTTCGTTGCAAAGCGCACTGCGCTCCACGTTGAGATAATCCGCAAGCTGCTGGCGATTGTACGGAATATCGAAGGAAAAACTGCCGGTTTTTTTAACGTATTCCGAAAAAAGCGAAAGCAGCCTCCGGCGAATGGATTTCGGCATAGTGTGCAGCATTCTTGTCGAAAGACGGAGGTTTTTTTCGGCGCAAAGCGTAAGCAGATTTTGAATCAGCCTGGAATGAGCGGTGCAGGCGCGCGAACACGGACGAGAAACGCAGCGCATACTAATCATAAGAACCGTCGAATCCTCGGCGGACCGGACGTTGACCATCATAGGCTCGCCCGGGATGCAGGCGTACGCTTCGGCAAAAGTTCCTCCGACGTCTATGCGGTTTATCACGCTGTTATTCCCCCAAACGTCGCTGAGTTCGATTATTACCGCGCCCGAAAGAACGATGCCTATATATTCCGTCGGATTGCCTTCTTTCAGAACATACTCTCCCTTTTTGAATGCGACTTCTCTCGTTTCAAAGCAACCAAGAAGGGACTCGATATCCGTTTCTTCTATTCCGCGGAAAAGTTGCGTGTTGGATAATTTCATAAAAAAACTCCGTTTTTGTTGTTGTAACAACAGATTTTTATTTACGATTATAGTATAATCGAAAAGTAAAGTCAAGAATCTGAGGTAAAGAATATGATAAGACGCATTATAGAAATTGATAAAGAAAAGTGCAACGGTTGCGGCGCGTGTGCGGACGCTTGCCACGAAGGAGCGATAGGAATGGTTGACGGCAAGGCTCGGTTATTGCGCGACGACTATTGCGACGGACTGGGAGATTGTCTGCCCGCGTGTCCCACGGGTGCGATATCGTTTGTGGAAAGAGAAGCGGCGGATTACGACGAAGCGGCAGTTTCGGAAAATAAAAAAACAAAAGAAGAAAAACACATACACTCTCACGGCGGATGCCCCGGGAGCAGAATGAGGCAGATGTCGCCTCGTCCGGTCGGAGAACGCGCCTCAAAAAGAAGCGTTTCACAGCTAGGACAGTGGCCGTGTCAGATAAAACTCGTTCCCGTAAACGCTCCCTATTTTAACGGAGCAAAGCTGTTGATTGCCGCAGACTGTACCGCTTATGCCTACGCCGCTATGCATGACGAGTTTATGGCGGGAAGAATCACGCTTATAGGATGTCCGAAGCTCGACGGCGTGGATTACAGCGAAAAACTGACGGAAATATTGACGGCAAACGACATAAAGAGCGTGACGGTCGTCCGTATGGAGGTTCCTTGTTGCGGCGGGCTCGAACAGGCGGCGAAAAACGCACTTATAAGAAGCGGCAAATTCATTCCGTGGCAGGTGGTAACCGTATCGGTGGACGGTCGGATTCTGAACGACTGAAAAGTCGATTTGTTGCAAGGTTATTACGGATATACAGAAAACAGATTTTAGCTTAGCGTTCTCAAAGAGGAAATTTCTCAAATTCGGAAAGCTTCCTTTTGCCGTAAAATGAGGCTACGACCGAAGAACACTATATCGAACGGGTATCTCTTCAGCTCAAGCTCGGCAATCAGTGTAAAAAGCTCTGCGTCTGCGATAAACCCGAGGTATGCTTTTCCGTTTGTCCGAGCAATGAAGTCCAAGTCGTTTACGCCTCGGGCGCCGCCCAATAACAGCATTTCATATTTGCGAGAATGTCTTTTATGACCTGTATCTGCCAAGCCTGCTTTTCTTCGACGGAAATATTGCGGCTATCGTGGAAATAAATCATTGAACCTTTGTCTATTTGTCCGTCCTCGGAGTATATTTCCGTGATGTAATCCTTGTTTCTCCTGTTATCGTTCAGCTCCAGAAAAATTCCGCTCGGTTTATAGCCGTCGAGATACCGCAAAAGCTCTTTTTTCCAAGCCGATAATGCCATACTCGTCTTGTCGGTGTTGTTTGCGTTATAGTCGTAATCGAGCGGCGCCAGGCTGTCGGGATTGGCGAAAGGATTATCCTGCATAACTCTCAGTTCGTCGCCTTCTTGTTTTTTACCCACGCCCGGACGCAGTTCGTTTCTTACTGCGTCTTCGGTACGGCCTATGGAAATGAAAACGTCAATCTTTTCGCCGTCAACACATACGGCGCGGCGAACAAGAACTCCGCCATAATTCCAGGCGGTATCAAAACAATGCCTCAACCCTATAAATTCACCGTATTCGTTACAAGCTGCCAAAACAAACAGACAGACGATAATCATCACGCAAAGCAGTAAATGTTTTTTCATAATAAAAGCCTCATTAAAGAAAGTGTCAGATATTTTCTTACCGTTATCACATACACGATAACACAAAAACACAATATAGTCAAGCAAATTAACGCATTACAGTCACTAAATTTTATATTATTCGGTTTTTGTTTAATAATGGCAAAAATAACACGGAATCGATGAAAACCGTGTTATCGGTAAAGTCGCTAAGAAACGATTTTTCTTATTTTTTATTTACAAAAATATCCGCTTATGATTAAAAATATAATTTTATACAGATTTAATTTTGAAATAAATACTAAATAACGTTTGATAATAATTAAGTATTACGTTATAATTATGTTATAATTTGGAAAAGTTTTTTCCTGTCCACGCAATGAACGGCGATTTTTGTTGTCTATACAGGTGAAAGGCCTTTACACAGATTGTTTATTGAATTTGCAAAACGGTCAGCTCCTTCCGACATCTGTCATCTTCTGTTGCAGCGTATAACTTATCTCAGTCAATTCCCTGTTATGGTATAATCATCACTATTTTCCCCTAAGGATAGCACTGCGTCGTATGCGGGAGAATATCCGGATTTTCCGGCAAATCACGCTTGAATAGAGTCGTTTGCAGGCAGGGATTTTTAAAGGAAATCGACAAAGAATAAACAAGTACGGAGGTATTGAACAATGAAAGTAAAGATACTGCTTATGTGTATTGCTACGCTGTTGCTTTTGATCATACTGAGCGGCTGTTGGAGTTTGTGGAGCCGTGTGATCATAACTGTGGACCCCGCCAACGGAAACGCGCCAAAAACATACCGCGTCTATTCTCCGGACTTCTGGAAGGGATTCGGTCTGCCCGATCCGGAAGCTCCTGTCGGTAAAAGCTTTGTCCGTTGGGAAGTTGACGGAAAACCATACGATTTTGGACGGTTGACAGGGGATATCACTCTGACTGCGGTATATGAGCCTCTTGAACTGAAAGTCTTATTTGACTATGGCTATGACGGGAAATTCTTTATCGATACCGTTAAATACGCCGAAAACGTATCTCCGCCCGTAAGTGAAGTCAGAGAAGGCTATAACTTTATCGGTTGGAAGCACGGCAATGTCGTTTATGACTTCGATTCTCCCGTAACGGAGGATATTACTCTTGTTGCCGAATGGAAAACCATAACCTTTAACGTTGTATTCAGAGTTGGTGGGGAAGAGATTGCCGTAAGCACGGTAAACTATGGCGACGTTGTAGAACAGCCCGAGATAGAACACAAAATATACTATGTGTTGGAGGGTTGGTATGACGGAGAGACTCCGTATAATTTTTCCACGCCGGTTAAAAGTGATCTGACTCTTGATGCAAAGCTTACTTACAGCCTTGAAAAGCACATCGAATATGCTCTCTCAATAGTCAGGGAACATTATAACGCTCTTATCGGTAAAGGTTATTATTATACCTACACATACGAAGCATATCAAAAGCTTAACGGAATAGTGACTCAGGCTGAGTCTATGATTGCAGACAATGCCGAGTGTGAAAGGTCGGTTATTGCAAATTTAGAGTCGGTTATAGACAGATTGGATTCAGTGAAGGATATTCTTACTGAGCTTAAAGATGAGTTTGACAGACTTACCGAGAGGGAGTATTTTGAGGAAGATCTTGCGCTTCTCTGGCGGCTATACGATTCGGCAGTTCTTGAGATTACCGATTACGAAGGAGGAATTCCCTATCCCGAGAAAATAGCAGCGGATACCGTGAAGGTAATGAGAGCCGTTCTCACGATGGAGGAGGATAAAACTCAGTCCATAGCCGATGCCGAAAAGAGGCTGCTTGAGCTGGATGCATATTTCAACGCGCTCAGTGAATCGGATTATACGGCTGAAGATTGGCTGAAACTGACTGCCATATATTACGCCGGCAGGGCTGCTATCAGAGAAGCTTCCGGAACCGGCACAAGAGCCGTGGCAAAAGCTTATGCTCAGGTGATGGGAGAGTTAAGCGCTATAGAGCCGATTGAAACACACACCGTAACGTTTATGCTTGACGAGGAAACGAAATATCTTGAAGTCAAGGTCAAAGACGGCGAGACTGTTACCAAGCCCGACGATCCTGTTCTCGATAATAAAGTATTCAGGTATTGGTCGACAGATAAGAACGGCAGTGCGTTTGATTTTAATACGGCGATAACACGGTCGCTGACGTTATATGCGGTGTTTTCCGAGCCGTCGGCGGGCTTTACCGTGAAATTTATGGTTGATGGCGAGCTTTATCTTGAGACAATAGTACCTGAAGGAGAGCGTGTTCCTATTCCGGAGCGCCCGACTCCGAAGAACGGATATTTTGTTTGTTGGATGACACGAGGACAGTACTTGTTCAACGTACCCGTTACTGCGGATCTGACCATTACTGCAGAAATCAGCGATAATCCGGTAACAATCTTCACTTATTCATTCTATTTGAATGAAAAGCTATATGCAACGAGGCTTGTTTCGGAGGGGTATTGCTGCGAATGGGTGACTCCGCCCGAGATTGACGGCTGGTATTTCGGCGGCTGGAAGGACGAAAATGACTTATTTGACATCTATACGACAAGAGCGTCTTCGAATAAGACTCTTAACGCCGTGCTGACTACTGAGTTTGTTGTTGACGAAGAGGGCAGACTGATTTCATATAACGGGACAGCCGTGAACATAGTCATTCCCGAAGGAGTAAAGTACATACTTGGAGAGAGGCAGATGATAAGTCTGTTCCAGAACAAGAATATTGTATCAGTAGTTCTTCCGTCGACGCTTGAAGTTATAGGTGCTTACGCATTCATCAACTGCAGTAAGCTGGAAAGGATTGATTTTTCAAAGTGTAAATCGCTCTCCGTAATCGGAACGAGAGCATTTCAGAATTGCAGCAGTCTGACCGAGCTTATATTCCCCGACACCATAACCGCTTTCGGTGGGGCGTATCCGACGCTTGACGGAAATACGGCAAACAGTGACGGCGGAGTGTTCTTTGCGTGTAGTAAACTAAAACTTATTGACCTTGGCAGAAACGCTGCTTTCACCCGTGTAGGCGATAATACGTTCAGGAACTGTACTTCGCTTGAGAAGGTGGTGATACCGGCTACAGTGACGGCTTTCGGCAATTATACATTCAGCAATACGCCGGCGATAAAGGAGATATGGCTCTATGCAGTCAATCCTCCGACCATAATCGTAGGATATAGCGCTTCCCTTCCGGCGGGCGAGGCGTATAAGATTTATATACCAAAAGGAGCATTAGATAACTACCTTGAAGATCCGTACTGGCTTGCTTTGGATCAGCAGCTTATTGAGATGCCAGAAGAAGGTACGGATTCACTTAAGCTTCTGCAATCGATGCCGGTTAAAAAAGAAGAACTTCAAGAATACGAGACAGTCGGTAAACAAGTGCGTTTGAAGTATAAGATGATTTGATTGTTCAGATGTTCTTACAGTAAGTCGGCGTATTTATGCCGTTTCGGTGGAGCGAGGAGACACTTTAGTATTCCGCGCGTTTATGCAGGGCAGGCGATGCGCTTCGGATTGTTTTGAACCGACGCGCTCTCTTGCGGCAACTAACGGCTTTCGACCACATAACAATATAAGGAGGTTCGTCATAATGAAAAAGACAGTTATAAAGACAGTTATTCTGATAGTTATTACGGCAGCTCTCACTCTGCTTGTTACAGGCAGTTGTTTGCCGTCGGTTAATAATACGCAAAAGCGCATAATCTCTTACACGCGGACGGAACTGAACGAAACGTTCGGCGGCTCATCGGCCCCGCTGAACGGCGAAACTGTTGTAAATATGCTGAATAAGCAGGAGTATTCCCCGGACGACCGAGTAGATATAATTATCGAGGCGAAGCTACCATCTCTTTCGGAAATATATCTTAAAAAGTCTCCTGTTGGTTTAGATTATCCTCAATGGTTACTGTCCGAGGATGCCGAAAAGAGCGAAAGTTTCATTTACGGAGAGCAGGCGCTTATTTTAAGGGAACTTGAAGCTCGTGGAATAGCTTTTACCGCAAGGGATTTCTATATTTCTCTCTGCAATGCGATAGTCCTTTCGGTTCGTTATGGAGATATCGGCAGAATATCGAAGCTTGACGGTATAAAGAGCGTTTATGCACAGGAAACATACTCTGTTCCCGAGGTCAGCAGGATATCGGATGAATATGAGGCAGGTGATATGTCAAAGGGGTATGCGATTCTTTCGGATCTCATAAACGACGGAGGTATACTCCGGAACGATACCGAATATCAGGGAGACGGGGTAACGGTCGCAATAATAGATACGGGGCTGGATTACGACCATTCGGCATTTCTCACGGAACCGGAAACCCGGCATTTCACCCGTGATAATCTTGCACCTTTGGCAGACAAGTTTTACGCCAATAATAATGGAGCGCTCCATTCCGCGGACAGCTTCTACATAAACGGAAAAGTGCCATTTTCATACGACTATGCCGACATGGATTTTGACGTTAAGCCGTCGGAGTCTGCAGTAAGTCTCGGGCTGTCGCACGGCACTCACGTTGCGGGAATAGTTGCCGGGTATGACAGTGAGATACGCGGAGTCGCGCCCAATGCTCAGCTTCTGATAATGAAGGTTTTCAGCGATTCAGGAGCGGGAGCAACTGTTTCAAACATACTTGCGGCACTTTCCGACTGCGCACTTCTCGGTGCGGACGTCGTTAATCTCAGTCTCGGAAGCGTCAACGGCTTTGCGGCAGAGCTTGCACCCGGTCGCAAGATGATAAACGAGGCGTATGAAAGGCTTTCCGCGCTCGGAACATCGATATGCGCTGCGGGCGGGAACCAGTACAACTCCGCGACAGGTTCGATAGGCGGAGTTTTAAGGGCGTCAAATCCCGATTACGGAACGTTGGGCGCGCCAGGAACATATGCCGACACCTATACCGTTGCGAGCGTTGACTCACAGTGTCTGCCGTATATTTTGGTCAACGGCGTAAAGGTCGTAATCACCGATTCTGTGGATAATGACGGAAATCAGTACGATTTCGTGGAAGGCATACTCGGTAAATCGGACTCGGCATCTTTTGGTTTTGTTGTCCTTGACGGGAATGGTACTGCCGATGATTACGAAGGCGTGGATGTGCAAGGAAAAATAGCGGTAGTTAACCGCGGAGTTATATCATTTGAAGAGAAGCAGCGTATAGCTTATGAGAAAGGGGCGGTTGCCTGTATCGTGTGCAATGACGCTGCGGGATCGCTGAGGATGCGGATTGCCGATTTGAAAATACCTACTTGTTCGGTGAGTCTTAGTGACGCAAGAGCTTTTTCCGATGCCATAGAGCATATCATTGTAATAGGGCGCGGGCAGATCTTTGGACCTTTTATGTCTGAGTTTTCATCATGGGGACCAACGCCCAGTCTTACCTTTAAGCCTCAGATTACCGCTCCCGGCGGAAATATTCGTTCGGCAGTTGTTCAGGTCTCCGGACAGAAGTATGACGTTTACAGCGGTACAAGTATGGCATCTCCCAATTTTGCGGGAGCGATGGCCGTCATACGCCAGTATCTAAGAACTAACTATCCGGAGCTTTCCGTGAGAGATACGGACAGAACGGCTATATCTCTTGCGATGAGCACGGCTCGCCGGATTCTTAATACGGATGATTCGGTAAACTCTGTCCGCAAGCAGGGCTCCGGTATAGTGGATATAGCGGTTGCCGTTTCATCGGGCGTTCGCATTTCCGTGCCGTCCTCCAAGCGACCTGAAATTGAGCTGGGCGACGATAAAAACAAGGACGGCGTCTATACTCTTAGGTTCGATGTTGTCAACTTCAGCGACAGAGAGTTTGCCTATACGGTAAGTACGGAGGTTCTCTGTGATAGAATCGATACCGACGGAGTTGCTCTTTCAGGGTATACTTACCGTTTTGAGGCAAGCGACAGTTATGCTTTATCGGTACTTGGCGGCGGAGTATATGATAATGGGATTTTGCGGGTTGGAGCCGGCATTACGGCGTCCTTGCGCATTACTATACGTCTTACTCAAGCAGACAGGGATTATCTTGACAACGGATTCCCTTATGGAGAGTACGTGGAAGGCTTTGTCAGGTTGTCTGACGTCGAAACGGACGAACAGAAACTTTCCGTACCTTTTATTGGCTTTTATGGTGACTGGTCGGCAGTCCCGATGTTTGATTACAGCATATATGACGAAGAAGAGGCTGCCTTTTACGCGACCTCGCCCATAGTCTATACTCAGAATCAGTACTATATCGTTCCCGGAAGGTATCCTTATGAGCTGCCCGAAGGGGAAATTGCCGAGGTGAACCCCGATAAGCTGGCTATATCTCTCAATTCGAGTGCAACAAGTATGCTTTATACCGTATATATCGGTGCACTTAGGAATCAGGCTTTGCTGGAGTATACGTTGTCCGACTATTACGGCGGAGATATATACTACTACGCCTATGCCATAGGTTCAAGGAAGGCAGGGTTGGTAAACAATACCTATACGCCGCTCTATCATATCCTCGGCATTTCTCCATACAGCCTTGGAGTTTATAACAACCAGATACTCGAGTTGAAGATAAGCGCGACTCCGGACTATGTGCAGACCTCCGAAAATGCCAAGGATGAATACAGGTTTAAGATTTATATCGATTCGGAAGCACCGACGATATTCGGAGCGGAATTCACTGAGGAAAACGGCAGGTATTATGCCAATTTCGATATTTATGACAATCACTATCTTATGAATCTCCAGTTTTATACGCCATCTGCAACTGAAGATGGAATATTGTATACCATACTGGACAGATATGCTTATCCCGTTAATGACTTCGTGCGGGCGTCTGACAACAAAATCCGTGTCGATATCACCGATTACGTCGGAAAGCTTAACGACGGAAAGCTTGTCGTTGCGGCACAGGACTATGCTTTCAACCGAATGACCGTAGAATACGTTCTTGATTTCGGCGGTTCTCTGTCCGATGACAACAATGAAATACAAAACCGGTTTGTTTATGTCGAAAGCGGTATGTACGCCGTCCTTCCCGATGATAACGGCAGCGGCAGCTCCTTTATATGCGGCGAACCGGAAATCAAACCGTTTACGTCGGTCGCAGTTCCTTACAGTGAAGATCTTAAAGAGTACTCTTCTCCGGAGGATTTCTATGTGACCGAAGACGGAGTACTTATGGAGTATACCGGTTATGCAAGATATGTCGTAATTCCCGACGGAGTAAGAGCCATAGCCGATGGTGTATTGTCCGAAGGAGTCGGGCAGAGCGTATTTGGCGGTCGGACGGAAATAGAAACCGTCGACATTCCGGAGAGCTGCACCTATTTGGGTGTCGCTACGTTTGCAGGGTGTACATCGCTTATTTCGGTAAACATTCCGTCGCAGTGTACCTATATCGGCGAAGCTGCGTTCTATGGGGCGGTTGCGCTGAACAACTCCGTAATTATACCGGCTTCCGTGACACATATCGGCAGAGGTGCATTCTATAAGTGTCAATCTCTTACAACTGTGGTAATCAATACATCAATGAACTGGATCAGTACACATATGTTCTCCTTCTGTACATCTCTGAACAGACTGGAGATACCGGAGGGAGTCAGGACGATACCGCAGTATACGTTCTATGCTGCCGGTTGTCGAGAGCTTATTATGCCCGCGTCGCTTGTCAATATCCATAGCCGTGCATTCTGCCAGTTCGAAGGAAGCGAGCTGCTTGATTTATCCGTGACAGTTTTAGAGAATATATACGGCTATGCTTTTGCCAATATGCCTAACGTACGCAAAGTCAGTTTGCCTTCTACAGTTAAAACTCTCGGTGAAGCCGCGTTTTTCAACTGTCATGACCTTGAAGATATCAATCTTGAGGATACGGCAATCATTGAAATGGGCAGGAGTGTCCTTTCCTATACCGATATTGCTGAAGTTAGGCTGCCGGCGTCACTTACAACGCTGCCGACTGAGGCGTTCAGTCACTGTAGTCGTCTGGAAAAAGTGACTTTCAACTCATCGTTAAGAGTTATCGATACAAGGGCTTTCTGGGGTTGCGCGATAGAAGAGGTGGACCTTGGTAAAACAAGGGTTCAGTCCATAGGCGTCGAGGCATTCGTGGAATGTATAAAGATAACTCACGTAATACTTCCCATTTACACAACGCTGAATATCCGGAGCAAGGCGTTTGACGTTCCAAATCTCGAGAGCGTGACTATATTCAGCAGAACGCCGCCGGAGCTTGGAGAGAGTGCTTTTGGTCAGGTCGATAACGGACGTTTTCTCGGGCCGCAGAGATTCTCAATATATGTTGCGGAGACCTGCAAAGATAAATACAGAAAGGCGTGGCAGGCATATGCAGACTTTATTGACGATCTCACCGGCTTCGTGTACGAAAAGGATTCCACCGTACTTAAAGCGTATACGGGAAGTACATCAAAACTTCATATCCCTTCTTATTTCACAGAGGTAAGTGACTATGCGTTCAAGGACAATGACACAGTCCGAAGTCTTGTCGTGCATCATGGCGTTACTCGTATAGGAGAAAGAGCCTTTGAAGGCTCGAAGCTTGGCAGCGTAGACCTGCCCGCCACGCTGAAAAACGTAGGAAGTCGTGCTTTTGCAAACTGTATGTCTCTTACAACGGTCAATTCAAGGGCTGTCGATCCACCGGCGACGCAATCGGACTGCTTTGAAAATCATGTAAAGAGTCTTACCCTGTATGTTGCGGATTATGCTGTCGAAGGATACAAGTCTGCCGAGGGCTGGAAGGACATCCATATTGATATTCTGGGGGGATTTGTGGTGATTGACGGCAAATTGGTGCGCTATGACGGTAACAGCCGAGACATAATTGTTCCTGACGATGTCCTTATTATAGGAGCGAACGCCTTTCGCGGCAGCGATATAAGCTCAATTGTTATAGGCGGCGAGACAGCCGTTATAGAAGAGTACGCATTTGCGTATTGCAAGGAGCTTGAACAAGTTGACTTCAGGAGCGATAAAGCAAAAACCATTCAGAAGCATGCCTTTGACGGCTGTGAGAGTCTGGAAACGGTGAAGCTCTCCGACACGATAACCTTTATAGGAGAATATGCTTTTGCAAGATCGGGCGTCAAGGAAATCAACTGGCCGCTTTCGTGCAACACGATATCGGTTGACTGCTTCTATCTGGCGAAGAGATTAGAACATTTTGTTATACCGGAGAGTGTAAATTATATTGGTCAATACGCTTTCTCTAAAGCAGGTGTCAAAAGGATTGATATGTACTGCAATCTTGGCTGGTTGTCCGGTTCGTTCATAGGGCTTTCTGAGCTTGAAGAACTGAATATATATGGAAACATAAATGCCATCGGGACTACAAACGCTGCTTTCGGCAGCTATATGGGAACGGTGGATTTCTGTGGGACAAAGCTCAGGGAAATTGTATTCCACGGCAAAGTCAGCTATCTGCAGGGAGTCTCCTTCAGCGATAACGGGTTACTTGAGAGAGTTGTGTTCAAACAGGATGTTGTCGCTATCGGCGGTTCTGTGTTTAACCTCAATCCAAACCTCAAAGAGGTGTTGTTCGAGGGTAATATCGGCATAATAAACGAAAATGCCTTTATGAATTGTCCTGAACTTTCCTGCTTCAGAGCTGCGGAAAACAATCCTTACGTGGTCAATGATGAATACGGGCTGCTTTTCGACAAGGAAATGACTCATCTTTATCAAGTGCCTTTTGGCTGGGATTATGACGGTGTGTACATTATGCCCGAAACCGTGATTCGTATGGATAACTTCGGCTTCGGTTTCAACGATTCGCATGTTGTAAACATAACGGTCGACGGAATAAACACTACCGCTACCTCAGTCGTCGGGGTCTTTTTCCTTGACTATTACCGTCCCGATCTCAAAGGCGTTGTGCTTTCCTCACACATCACCAACATCCCTAAGTACTGTTTCAAGGGCTTTATCTCTCTTGAGGACGTGTCATTCCATTCCGATCGGACGGCTATAACGGGTATAGATTTGAGGGCGTTCTACGAGTGCTTCTCATTGCGCACCATATATCTTGGCGAGGTTCTTGAGTACATTGATGAGGAGGCGTTTGCCTTCAGCGGTTTAAGGACTATATGGCTTCCCGATTCTTTGACGTACATAGGAATGAACGCATTTGCAGGTTGTCCGGAACTGTATGAGGTCAGATTGCCTGACACTATCGAGAACTTCTCACTAAAAACTACGTTCCCCAACTGTCCCAAGCTTTCAAACTTCATTGTTTCTGACAATAATCCTTATTTTACCACGATAGACGGTGTGCTTTTCAGCAAGGATTTATCAAAGCTGCTCATTTATCCCAGGGATAAGAGAGCCGCGCGGTACGTTGTCCCGGAAGGTGTGAAAATCATATCCGATTATGCCTTTAGCGGGAACGTATATCTGAATGAGGTAGTGCTTCCAACTACACTCGAGGTGATAGGTGTAGGAGCCTTTGTCGGAACGCAGAACCTTTCGACGTATGTATTCAGGTCAAAGAGGGCTCCGCAGCTTTACAGTGAATACAGTGCCGTTCGCAAGTGGAATTACGCCAATTTCCGCGACAGGGCAGATAAAGTAACCGGACTTAAACTTTATTTCCGTTATGATTCTGAAGGCTATGACACATATCTGTGGCGAATGCTGTTTGAGGAGCTTAACCGCATGCCTGATATGGAACCGTAATATGGATTTCTCCTAATCACAAATTCAGTCAAAACAAAGGCGGATCCGATTAGGGATTCGCCTTAAAGTATAGACGTCGATCTAAGAAATCTCCGTCAGCGTATTTTATTGTATCTTGTGCTAATCACTCTCGCCAAGAGATTTATTTTCTTTTTTTAACCGTTCTCTATCCGAGAATCCTTGCACATTCCCCACAAAAACAGACGCCCGACCTCAGATGAAGTCGGACGTCTGTTTATTAAGGAGGTAAAGCAACCATTAAAATTGCTTTATTGTTATTTATTTTGTTTTTAATGTCTTTTTTGTGTCTCGATGCAGTCGGAATTTTCCGAGGACAGCTGCCTTGCCGGCATATTCCGGCCGGCTCGGCAACCGTTTTCAAGGAGAGCA
>OMCO01000479.1_pt1 | contig 13553 bp, 13 predicted proteins | sample 1645031 | NCBI WGS metagenome assembly OMCO01 (sample SAMEA103958146, study PRJEB25191) | human gut metagenome
ATACAATCATTGCGCACTAATAAATTAGATTCATCTTGAATAAAATATTTTGATAGACTAGCCATAATATCACCCTTTATTTATTACTCTATATTGATTATATCATATTTTTTATATTTTTAATACTTAATTATTTATAGTATTAAAAAAATTTATAATTATTATCTATTTGAAGTGAGATTAAAAAAACAGAATACATGGTGATATTCTGCATATAATTTTAGTAATTGTGATAAATTAAACAAATGTCTTACACTTTAACTAACTGTCAATTAATATATTATTTATCTTAGAGTATCAATATAGTTAGAAACATCACTTATGGTATTGGAAAAATTATTAAAGTCTACATCGAACCATTTGATATTCATTTTATTTCTCATGAATGTATATTGTCTTTTGGCATAATTTCTTGAGTTTTTCTTAATTAGATTAATTGCTTCTTCTAAGGATATTTCTTGGTTTAGGTAACTTATTAATTCTTTATAGCCTATACCTGTTAGTAATGGTTTGGTAATTAGGCTATTATCGTAGAAATATTTTACTTCTTCTAATAGACCATCGTTAATCATTTTGTCTACTCTTTTATTTATTATATTGTATAAATTTTCTCTTGGGGTGGTTAGTCCTATAAATATGGTGTTTTTATATATTAGTTCATCTCCACTTTTGTTTTCGCTTATGCTGGTATTGTTTTCTAAATAATAATTTAATGCTCTTACTACCCTTCTTCTGTTATTTTGATCTATTTTGATGTTTTGGTCTAATTTTTTTAATTGTTGATATAACTTTTCTGTAGATACGTTTTCATATGTGTTATCAATTTTGCTGTTATGAAATGTGTAATTATATAGAGCTGCTTTTATATATAGGGCGCTTCCTCCTACTATAATAATATTTTTATTATCTTTTTCTAGTTTATCAATGATATTTCTTGCATCTTTTTGATAATTGTAAATGGAATAAGGGGTAGAAATATTTATGAAGCTTAGAAGATGATGAGGAATATTTTCTTTTTCTTCTTCAGTAATTTTAGCAGTTCCGATATTTAAATCTTTGTATACTTGCATAGCATCGGCGTTAATAATTTCTGCTTGATATTTTTTTGCTAATGCAATGGATAGTTTTGTTTTACCAACTCCTGTTGGTCCTGTTAATACTATTATCATAATTTCACCTACCAAAATAAAGAGTGAATTATTCACTCTTTTTGTTATTTGTTACTGTTACGTTAAATACTGATGGTTCGTTAGTTAGGGTACGAATTTTAGGTTTGGTACTTTGTTCTAACAATTCGTTTTGTTTTTCGATAGCCATTGCTAGTCTTTCTAAAATGATAATATTTTCATTAAATTTGCCTAATTCTTCGGTTAAATCTTCAATTTTATCGATGTTATCAGTTAGGGTGCGAATAGCATATGTTAGGCTATCTGTGTTTCTTAAGGCTGAAGTTAGTTGTTCCATTCTCATAGTTTCGTAACTCATAGTATCCCCCCTTTTAAGTGGCACTATCATAACAAATATTATTTATTTTGTCAAATATTAATTTTTTTATTTTATTTTCTTTTGTAACTATCTATTATATATGCTTCTACTGGGGTTATATATGTATCTTTTTCAGGATTTATATTGGTTATGCTGGTATTATATTTTTGGGTATTAATTACTATTAGAGGAATATTGCCAAAATGTCTACTTGTTAGAATATCTCCTTGTTTAATAGTGTCATAACATACAACATAACTAGGTTTTAATTTTCCACTTTCTTTCATTAAAATTTCGTTATATCCTTCAGTAATTTTTAGTAAATTATCAGAATTTTCAACAGTGGGTACTCTATTACTGCCAAATTCTTTTTGGCTATATGAATCAGACTTATAAAGATGCATAATATTATCTATATTAAAATCATTAAAGCCTAAAATTACATAGTCATTGGGATCTCTAAAGGTTTTTAAGTAACTATCTCCAATTAGGCTCATGGATACATAATTTTTTTCTTCGCACCAGAAAATATTTGAATCTTGTTTATCTCTAGATATATTAGTATGATTTATAACCATTTTAAATTTTTCACCCTCTAAATTATAGATGGGAATGTTATCTATATAGTTTAATTTGTTTTCATCTATTTTATAGCAAGAATTTTTAATATCTTGATAAGCATGATTTAGACAAGTTCTAAAATCTTCATAGAACTTACAAATAATTTCTTCCTTATTAATTAAATAATTAAATAATTCTATTCTTTCTTCCATAGTTAAATTATAATAGTTATATAATTTATTATATATGTGTAATCTATCTTTAGGGATGATATTTTCTTTGGTATTAGTAACATAGTTTAAAATAATATGGATGTTTTTTAAGAAGTTATAAGCTAAATCTTCATAGCATAAACTGATGGTCATCTCTAACATTGTTTTTATGGTAAAATCTTGAATAATAGTTAATCTTTCGTTAGGATTATCAACATCAATTAATTTTAAATATAGATTGTACTGACATTTATCTTTGATGTTTTTTTCTATTAAATCTTTATATTCACTAAAAATACCTAAGTTAGGATCTACATTATTAATTATGGTATGATACTTTTTGGTCATTTGTTTTTTTACTACTTGTTTTAAATAAGGGTTGTTGGTTTCTAAGTTAGTCATTATATTATAAAAAATATTAACGTCTTGTATACCTATGTACTTACTAATAAGTTTATTAGTGATTAAATGATTGGGAATAACTAGTCCTTTTTTTACCATTCTATCTATTTCAAATATGTCTTGATTTAGAAAAATATTTTCGAAATAAGGGTCTTTAATTAGATAGCTAGCACATTCTATACTTATATCACTTAAAAAGGTGTTTGCTATAGGGATAGTTTTTAAGAGTTTTAGATTATTTGTATTTTTAACTATTTCTAGTTGAATATTAGAACCTAGATTAGCAAACTTTTCTAGACAATTATTTTTGGTAATATAGTTGAAGTAACTTTGACCAAAGTTTAAATTTAAACTGCTAAGATAAATTTCTAAATCGGGAAAAGTATTGATCATTTCTATTACTTTATCATTTTTTAAATAATCGTTTACTTGAGGGTTACCACAGTTGATGATAGCGTTTAATTTTCCTTCTAATTTAGTATCGTTTTCTAACATATTAGTCATATTTTCATCTAAAAAAGATAAGATATCTTCGTTTTTTAATTCTTGGACTAACCAAATAAATTCATAATGATTTTGGGGTAATAAATATTCTTTTCTTATTTTAGGATCTTTTAAATAGGAAGTTTTTGCTTCTTTTGACATTTTATTAATTTCCTTGATATATTTCATAACTAGATGCTCCTTTTAAATAATTTTTCTAACTCATATATACTATAATGAATAATGGTTGGTCTTCCGTGAGGGCAGTGATAAGGATTATTACATTTTTTTAAATCTTTTATTAGATTTTCCATTTCGCTGATGCTAGAATATGTATTAGCTTTTTTACTCATTTTACAACTTACGGTCATAGCTAGGCGGTCGTTGAATTTTTCTATCGAGAAATCTTTTTCTTTATTGATGATTAGGTCTAATATTTTTTTTATGGCTTCTTCTTCAAAGCCACTAGGAAGCCAAGTAGGATGAGCGGTTATTCTAAAACTATTGCTACCAAAATCTTCTATTTCAATATTTAGGCTTCTTATAAAATCTATATTTTCTTTTATTATGATATATTCATTTAGTGGATATTCTAAGATGATAGGAATCAGTAAGGATATACTATCTTGTTTAGGATGAGTTAGGATATATTTATATTTTTCGTAATTGATTCTTTCTTTGGCTGCGTGTTGGTCTATTAAATAAATCCCTTTATCATTTTCACAGATAATATATGTTCCTAGGGCTATTCCAATAGGATATAGTTCTTCTAGTTTTTCGTTATTTTTGATCTGTTCTACTACTGTTTCTTCTGCTATTTCTTTTTTTAATATATCATTTCCATTAATATAGTTTTCTAAATTTTTTTTATATTCTTGCTGTTCTTCTTCAATTGTGCTATTAAAGTCTAATTTTATTTCTTCGTAGGTAGGAACAGATATTTTTTCTTTAGCCTCTATTTTAGGTATTAGTAATTTTGTTTTTAAAGCAGAGGTAATACTTTTGGTAATCAATTCGGTTAGATTTTCAAAGTTACTGAATTTGACATCTAATTTTGTAGGATGAATGTTAACATCTAATAAAACGGGATCTGCTTTAATATTTAATACAACAATTGGATATCTACTATCTTCTTTAAAGGTATGATAGGCATCGTTTATGGTGTTATTTAATTCATAATTTTTGATAACTCTACCATTTACTAGGGTTATCATATTATTTTTGGTTCTTCTTGTTACTTCTGGTAATGATATATAGCCATCTATTTCGTAGTCTTCGTTTTCATCTTTTATGTATATCATTCTTTTGGCTACATCTAGTCCAAATATTTCTTTTATTACTTTAAGAAGATTGGAAGAGCCATCGGTATTTAATAATTCTTTGTCATCGTTTACTAGTTTAAATTTAATGTTGGGGTATGATAAGGCGATTTTATTTATGTAATCTACAATATTAGCAAGTTCGCTATAGGGACTTTTTAAATATTTTAATCTAGCTGGAGTATTATAGAATATATTGCTGACGGTAATGGTGGTACCACTTCTTGCTTCACAGGAGGTGTTTTCTAATAGTTTGCCACCTTTTATATGTATTAGGGTACTTACATTATCTTTGGTAGTTTTTAATACTACTTCTGATATAACGGCGATCGATGGAAGGGCTTCACCTCTAAAGCCTAGGGTATTTATATTAAATAAATCGTCTTCTTTTAGTAATTTAGATGTAGCATGTCTTTGAAAGGCTAAGATAGCATCTTCTTTATCCATTCCTATTCCATTATCTATTACTTTTATTTCTTTTAATCCTGATTCTTTTAAATATATTTTTATATCGTCACTACCAGCATCGATGCTATTTTCTACTAGTTCTTTGACGATAGAGACGCATTTTTCTACTACTTCACCAGCATTAATTTTGTTAGCAAGTATTTCGTTCATTACTTTGATACTACTCATAAATTACACCACCTATTAATAAAACTCTATAAAAATAGAGCTTTAGTTTTTATATATTTTTTCAAAAATTCTAAGTAATCTATTATATTTTGCGGTTCTTTCACTTCTACATAAGGAACCTGTTTTGATTTGGCCTAGGTTTAGTCCAACGGCAAAATCCGCGATATAGGTATCTTCGGTTTCGCCACTTCTATGTGAAATGATTGTATTGTATCTTGCTTTTTTAGCTAATAATATTGTTTCTATGGTTTCTGTTACAGTGCCAATTTGATTTAATTTAAGTAATATAGCATTACCTAGTTTTTGGTCAATTCCTTTTTGAAATAGTTTTTTGTTAGTGACAAATAAATCGTCACCTACTAGTTGAATTTTCTTGCCTAATTTTTCTGTTAATAATCTCCAACCACGGTAATCGTCTTCCGCCATTCCATCTTCAATAGAAATAATGGGATATTTTTCGCATAGATATTCATAGTATTCGATTAATTCTTCACTAGTTTTTGCTTTTCCTTCAAAGGAATATTTAGAATCATTATAAAATTCTGAGGCTGCTACGTCTAGGCCTAGATAGACATCTTTTCCTGGAATATAGTTTGCTGCTTTAATAGCATCTATTATTAAGTTTAAGGCTTCTTCGGTACTATTTATGTTAGGTGCAAAGCCCCCTTCATCTCCAACACCAGTGCTAAATCCACTTTGAGTAAGAATTTTTTTTAGATGATGAAATATTTCACTACCCATTCTTAAATTGGTTCTAAAGTCTTTGGTCATGGGAATAATCATAAATTCTTGAAAATCTAGTCCGTTATCAGCGTGAGCTCCCCCATTTAGGATGTTCATCATTGGTCTTGGGATTATTGTTCCTTTACCGATATATTCATATAATTCTTTGTTTGAGTATTTAGCGGCTGCTTTTAGGCACGCTAGAGATACTCCAAGCATAGCGTTAGCACCTAATTTGCTTTTATTTTCGGTACCATCTAATTTAAGTAGGGTCTCATCTATTAATCTTTGGTTTAAAACATCCATTCCTACTAATTTAGGTTTTATGATTTCATTGACATTGGAAACGGCTTTTAAGACTCCTTTTCCCATATATCTATCTTTATTATTGTCTCTTAGTTCTAGGGCTTCATTAATACCGGTAGATGCTCCACTTGGAACAGAAGCGGTAGCTACAATGCCACTTTCTAGGGTAACATCTACTTCTACAGTAGGATTTCCTCTTGAATCTAATATTTCTCTTCCTTTTATGTTTTTTATTATACTCATTTTTATCACCTAAGTTGATTATACTTTAAATTTTTTAAAAAGTATATATTTTTAGATATATTTTACTTATATTTGTCTTATTTTAATCACTTACTAATTTTTCAATTATTTTAAATATACTTTCTACTCCTTCTTTAAAATAGTTACTAGCTTTTATGCTAATATTACTACAGGTAATAGATAAATCATTGCGATAGTTAGTTTCAACATCTTCTAAATATTTCTTAGCATCCATTTCTTTTCCATCTTGAACATCTTTTTCAAATTCTTCCATTTTTTCTTCTGTAAGTACTGTTTTTTTATGAGCGATTAAGTCATAATAGCCAATATAATCAGCAGCGTATACTACTAAGAATAAAATTAATAATAAAAGACCAAATAGTTTTAAATATTTATTCATTGTTATCACCTATTAATTCACATATGGCTTTACTTAATACTTCTAGGGTATTAAATACTTCTGTTATGTTATTATCTACTCCACCTATTTCTATTAAAATGGTATTTTTGCTAATATCTTGATTATAAATACCATCTACTCCCTTACCTTCTTTTTTGTAGATACCTCTTGATAGGGTTGGATATTTATCTTTAATTATTTTGTTTAGTTTTGTTGTTACTTCTATATTTTCTTTGTAGTTATCGTGTTCTAAGCCTATTACAAACATAACTTTTGCATAGTCTTTTCCATTTATTGTTACTTTGGTAGCAGTTTTATTTGCAGAATCTCTATGAATATCGATAAAGTATTTCAAGCTATCGTATTTGCTTTTTTTATCAAGTAATAATAATCTACTAGCTTTGTATGATGAGGCATAGTCCCAATTATTAATTTGTAGAAAATTGGTAATATTGGTATCTTCTACTATTGTAGGAATGCCTAATTTGTTTAATTTTTCTTTTAATATATAGGATGCCATAAGGACATTAGGGGTGATATTATATATTTCTAAACCATCATTTTTATAGTTTTCTAGTTGATGGGTATTGTATAGGTATACTTGGGGAGTATCTTCATCTATTTTATTAGGATCTTCTATATAAAAACTAATTTTCTTTAGTTCTTCTAGATTACTGTAATCATCTTCATGGTTTTCTTTTATAATATTTTCACTATTTTTATTTTTAAAGATACTTTGGTTAATAACGGTTAGTGGTTTGGTAAGATCAATATTTGTAAATAATTTAACGGTTCCATTTACTATCTTTGTAACTTTATAGTTAGATAGTAAGTGGGTATTACCTCCGCTTAATATGAGATTAATAAATTTTTTATTGTTATTGTCACTTATTTTTTGGATGCTAAAATAAAACGTATAGACAAAAGATATATAAATTAGGAATATATAGAATAAATATTTAATTTTAAACCTTTTTTTCACCTTGAATTTTTTTCGCATATATTCACCTCTTTTTCATAATTATATATATAATGATCTATAAAAAAAGTCGTTATTTATCACTTTTTTATTAAGTTATTTCTCTATTTAGTTTAATTGAGGCATAAATATTGATGATTATCAGGATAGCTACACTGATATCAGTAAAAAGCCATAATGATGTGGGTGAAATAATCCCCCCTAGCATAGTTATAATTATGCAGAGTATTTTAAAGATATTTAGATGTTTATTTTTAAGTTTGGGAAATAAGAATTTTAAGCCAGATTCTCCATAGTAATAGCCTGAGATTATTGTGGAATATGAAAATAAAATGGCGAGAATGATAAGAAGGTAATTACCAATACTTCCTAGATGGTAATTAAAGGCGTATTGGGTAATTTCTATTCCGTTAATATCTTTTATAATTAGATTATTATAATCTGTTAATATGATGATAATAGCAGTTATTGTGCATACTAAAAGCGTAGTAATATGAATACCTAAAGCTTGGGTTAGTCCTTGTTTTTCTTCACTATCATTAGTCATTGCAGATGATATGGAGGAAGTTCCAAGTCCAGCTTCGCTTGCAAAAATTCCTCTTTGAAAGCCAATTACTAATGTGTATAGAAAGCCTCCCGATAAGCTTTTAAAATTAAATGCTTCTTTGAGAATACTTATAAATATATTGGGTATTAAGCTGATGTTTTTTATAATTATGAAAAGACCCAAGGATAAAAATAGACTCCCCATTAAGCTAACTATCCTTAGATTGAATTTGGCTATTTTTTTTACACCTCCAAATATTACTATACCCATAACTATACCTATTATGGAAATGGTAATAAAAGGATTTAGAAAGCTAATGGTGCTAGTTACTTTTACAATGGTATTAGTTTGGATGGTTAAGAAACCTCCAATATAGGATATTATCAGTATTATTGCATATAAGGATGCTAATAATGGATAATTAAGTCCTATTTTAATATAGTTAAAGGGACCTCCTGAATTAATGTTTTGTTTATTTGTGGTTTTATATATGATCCCTAGTACTCCTTCTACATAGGTGGTGGATGAGGCGATTAATGAGACTACCCACATCCAAAATATACTACCAACGCCACCTAGATATATGGCTAAAGCTACACCCGCTAAGGAACCTACCCCTATTCTTCCTGCTAATGACATAGTTAATGAGGAAATAGTATTAATGCTGTTTTTGTCGTTTTGGTTTTTAAAACAGCTAAACATTTTTTTGAAATGTAATTGTTTAAATTTAGTTTTAAATGAAAAAAATAGTCCACTTGCAATTATCATTACGCTAGATAAGGCCCAAATAATATTTTTTAAGTATATAAAAATGTTAATGTTAAAGATAAAAGTAATTATTATGAATATTATTAAAAATACTATTACATAGAAAAATTTTTCTTTTTTCATATATCCTCCTGAATATGGACAAGTAATATTTCTATATAACTATATGTATGCGAATTAGTAAATATTAAAAATAAGTGATTAAACTTCATAACAAATTGGTAAACTGGGTAAAAATATACATTTTTTTGGTGATTTATACATATCTTATATTGAAAGTAAAGAAGGGGTGGATTATATGTGTAATAATGAAAATAATTCTTGCGAAAGTTGCATTGTCGATATATTAAAAGTGATAAATTTACTACAACAAAGTGTATGTCCAAATGATTCGTGCTTGGAAAGTTGTGACAGAGGTTTCTTGGGACAAAATTGTTCTACACTATGCAATACTAGACCGGTAATGTTATTTACTTGTTGTGGCAATGGAACACCATGGGCTATGCCTATTACAAGGACTGAAACGGGAGAAACTTCTACTGTGTTCAGATTAGAAAAAATAGATGGCTGTTGTGCAACATTTCGTGTTTTAGCACCAAATACTGATACTACTGGATTTCCATTTGTTGGAACAAATTCAATATTTACTATGAATCTTAATTGTGTTTGTGCACTTAGATGTCTAGATGATACATTTATAGATTGTATTTAAAAGAGTGTAATGCTCTTTTTTATTGTAATAAAAAAAGATAAACTATTTGTTTAACTTTTTAGCTTTGTTTTTTTCTTTTTTATAGCACTTTCTACATAATGAATCGTATGTAATTTCTGAGACTCCATCAATAGCAACTTGTTCTCCTTCAAAAACGAAGTTACCTTCTTGTATTCTAGTGTTCATTGTTGCTTTTTTGCCACAGCGACAGACTGTTTTAATTTCTTCGATTGAATCTGCTAATTCTAATAAACGTTTACTTCCTTGAAAGAGATTGGTTTGAAAGTCTGCTCTTAGACCATAACAAATAACTGGGATATCTAAATAATCAACGACGTCTGAAAGTTCATCTACTTGATGTGGGAATAAAAATTGTGCTTCATCTACTAAAACGCAATGAATTACTCTTGCATCTTTTGCTATTATTTCATATAAATTATCATTTTCAGATACGATATAGTCGATATTCATTACTGTACCATCTCTAGATTTTATACATTCACCAGCTTTAGTATCGATTTTAGGCTTAATAATTATTGCTAGCATATTTCTATAATCATAATTATATATTGTTTTAATTAAATCCCTTGTCTTGCCTGATCCCATTGCTCCATATCTAAAATATAATTTAGCCATTTTGTATTCACCTCATTACAATTTTATAATATTTTGTGTTTAAAATAGCCTTAATATGTCATTAAATGTTACATATATCATAAGGATGATTAATAGGAAGAAGCCTATTGTATGAATCATTCCTTCAACTTTTGGATTTATTGGTTTTCCTATTATTTTTTCGATTATTAGGAATAATATTCTTCCTCCATCGAATGCTGGTAGCGGGATTAAATTGATGAAACCGACGTTGATAGATAGAAAGGCTACTAGGTAAATTATACTTTCTAATCCTGCTTTAGCTTGAGTTCCAACGATATTGTAAATACCAACTGGACCTGATAGGTCATTGACACTGACACCACCGGTGAACAAGCTTTTTACGGTATTAAACATCATTTTGAATAGTGATTGTGTTTTAGTAACGGCATATTTTAGTGAAACAATAAATCCTCTTTCTTTGGTTGTACTTCTTGAAATACCATAAACATAATCAGTAACATCATCTTGTTCTACTTTTTGTGGTGTTACAGCTATTTCTTTTACTTGGCCATTTTCTTTTTCTACTTTGAAGATTACACTTTTGTCTTTGTTTAGGTCAAGTTCCCATAGAACATCGTCCCAAGTTGATACTTTAACACCATTTAATGCTAAGATTTTGTCTCCTTCACTAAGACCTGCTTCGTAGGCTGGATATTGTTCACTCACTCCTCCAATGATTGGGTCACTGCTAATACTACCATAACATAGGCCGATTACAAATAGTAAGATGAAGGCAAAGATAAAGTTAAAACCAGCTCCAAAGAATAGAATCATAAACCTTTGGATGAAAGATTTATTACACATCTTTCTGTCGCTTGGAATTTCTTCTTCTTCAAAGTCCCCATTTTCACCAGCTATTTGACAGAAACCGCCTAGGGGAATCATTCTTATACTGTATTCGGTAACACCGCCTTTTTTCTTATAAGAGAATATTTTTTTACCCATTCCAATTGCAAATTCATATACGTGCACTTTTGCTAATCTTGCAAATAGGAAGTGTCCAAGTTCGTGAACAAATACTACTGCTCCTAATATTAAAATAAAATAAATTAATGTCATTTCTTTCACCTCACAATAATGATAATACAAGTGTTAGTCCTAAGGATACAAATATAACACTGTCAAATCTATCTAAAATACCACCATGTCCTGGTATTAAATTAGAATAATCTTTGATGCCAAAATATCTTTTGATATCACTAAATACTAAATCACCAATTTCTGATATGATTGTTAAGAATAAACTTAATAAAATTATATTTAAAATGCTAATGTCATTGATGACAACTAGATAGAATACTGTTCCAACAATTGTACCTACTAAACTACCAATAATACTTCCTTCCCAAGTCTTTTTGGGTGAAATAGTAGATAGTTTGTGTTTTCCTATTAATAGGCCACCTATGTAGGCGTAAGTATCAGTGATACAAGCGATTAGGAATATATATATACATTTACTGATATCGGTATTTCTAAAATGAATAAGTCCATTAAAAGATAGACCGATTAGTAAAATCATTCCTAGGATATACATCGCATCTAAAATGTTATATTTATTGTTATCATTATAAAATATAAGTAACATTAAAATTGATAAAACACTAAATATAATTGGTATTACTGTATTTATTTTAAATAAATTATTGGCAAGAATAATTAATAATAACGATATAATACCAGTGATTTTAACTAGGTTTAAATTATTTTTTTCTTTAGCTTTTAAGGCTTCTAAAAATGCTATAACTCCACATATAGATATTAATATTGTGAAAAACATTTTATTTAAAACCATCGATAATATAAGTAATATAACTATTAATAAGCCACTTGTTATTCTACTTTTCATAGTTTATCCCACCGTACCTTCTATCCCTTTTAGTATACTCTTCTAAGGCTAAATCAAATTCTTTTTCTAAGAAATCTGGAAAATAAGTTTTGGGAAAATATAACTCAGCATATGATAGTTGATATAACATAAAATTAGAAAGTCTTATCTCACCACTGGTTCTAATAAGTAGATCTATATCTGGTAAGTCATAGTATAAATTTTTTTTGAATAATTCTTCAGAAATATCTTCTATTTTTATTTTTTCATCAACTACCATTTGGGCTAATTTTTTACTAGTTTCTACTATTTCTTTTCTACCACCATAATTTATGCATACGTTAAAAATTCCAGCATCATTGTTTATGGTTTCTTGTTCCATTTTAGCGATGACTTCTTGAACATCATTAGGTAGTCCTTTTTTTTCTCCAGAGAATACTACTTTTATGTTTTTCTCTTTAAATATTTTAAAATTAGTTCCAAACTCTTTTACAAAAAGATTCATTAGATAGTCTACTTCTTCTTTACTTCTTTTAAAATTTTCGGTTGAGAAGACGAAGGCACTTAATACTTTTACTCCTTTTTCAAAGGCATATAAGGAAATACGTCTTAGGGTTTTACTTCCTTCTAGGTGTCCCATACTTCTAGATAAGCCTTTTTCTTTTGCCCATCTACCGTTTCCATCAACAATAATTCCAATGTGATAAGGTATTTTTATTTTATCCATATTTTTTTACTCCTTTATTTCAAAAGAATTTCCTGAATCTAAATTAAGAATTCCTTTTTTACCATCTAGTTCTGCATATATTTCATTATATTTGTTTAATTTTTCTATTTTATCTAAAGTAATATAAACATAATTACCATCATTCATATAAAGTAAAAATCTTAAATTATCCAAGTTAGTAGGTTTATATTCAATCTCTGATATTTTTAGGCTTACGTCTTTATTAACCTTATCAAAAGCTACGTAGAACTTGTTAAAAATATCTTCATCTAAGTTACTAATCAAAACGGGCACATCAGTAATTTCATAGATATTGTCTAGGCAATGCCCTTCATCATTAATAATTTTGTTATTACTTTTAAGTATAGCAATAATATTATTTTCTTCTATGGTAATATATAATTTATTAAAAAATTTTCTTTCTATTTTAACATTTTCTATATAATCACTAGCTAGTAGTTTCTTTTTTATTTTACCATCAAAGGTCTTGATAAAAGGGGGATAATCATCTATGTTAGCAATTTTCATTATTTCATAATCACTTAAAATGTTATTACCAATAATATAA
>OMCO01000482.1_pt1 | contig 13447 bp, 18 predicted proteins | sample 1645031 | NCBI WGS metagenome assembly OMCO01 (sample SAMEA103958146, study PRJEB25191) | human gut metagenome
AAAAGAAACATATGGAAAATATACTTAAATTGAACATAATATCGGATTATATTTATTCTATTAGTAAAAGTGATTTTGAGTCTGAACCAACTTGTTTACTTTTAGATAATATGTTTTATAATAAACAAATATTTTATACTTATGAAGAATATATTAAACATTTAAATCAAAATAAGTGTTATGCTAATAAAAATAATAACTATCAAATAAATTTGAATGAGAGGAGAATATTTACTAACATTACGATTACTATTACTGATAATTCTTATGTAATTATTTCTAAAAACTTGAATCCTTCAATTCACTTTATTATTAGACACCCTAAATTAATGTCTGCGATTAAGGATTTTAATCCTTTAGTAAAAGAATAGAAATCCTAATAGGTATTTATGCTAAAAGTTATTATTTTATGGATATTATTTTTTTACTGATTTTTGTTCTATTTATTTGACTTACTTTTATTATTATGTAGTATACTTATTTATCATTTATGGCAAAGAAAGTTTTAGAGGCAATATTTTTTCCAGGATAATTTTCGTTTTTTAGATTTTCTTCAAATTTAATTCTATCGTATTTAATCTTTATTTTCTTAAATTTTATACTTTTTTCAATTTGTATTAATAGATATGACGTGTTATTATCTTTTGTGCATCCTGCACTATCTACTATATTTATATTAGTTAATGCTCCAATCTTTTCTATATAGTCTCCGCTTATTCCTACAACTTCATTTTCGTTAAATGATTTATGTAGATGTCCTATAACATAGAAAATATTTTCATCATTATATTTTATCCATAAATTAATATCATCCTTTAAATGATTCTTTTCAAATGGAAAATCATTTTTTATATCATTTAATAAGTAATGACAAAATATAATTTTTTTAGGTTTTATATCATTTTCATATTCTATATTGCATTCATAATATAATGGGCACTTTTGTAAAAATTCTATTTCTTTATTTGTTAATGAGTTTTTTATCCACTCGTGATGTTTTTTTTCATCAAAAGTGATATCTTTGTCAATATTTGTTCCCTTTAAACAATACAATTCGTGATTTCCTAATGCCATATCTATATTGTTATTAATAACTAAATCAATACACTCTTTAGAATTTGGCCCCCATCCAATTATATCTCCTAAACAAATTATTTTATCTACATTATTCAATTTAATATCATTTATTATTGATTCAAGTGCTTGCAAATTACCATGAACATCTGTAATAACTGCAATTTTCATTTTGCACCTCCTTAAAAAAATGGTATATACATTGTCTATAAAAACTTTTTATAGTATTAATAAACACAATATTCGATTTTAGGTCATTATTTAAAAATTTTATTTTGGGATATAAGCAGAAATAAAAATACTATTTTATTTGCTTATAAATTTATTATAACATAAAAAAAACAAACCACTTTATGTGATTTGCTTAAATCAAACTATCTTTTTTTCACTGGAAATTCTATTTCTGTTAAATAATCATCGACATTATCTTTGTTCCAACAGCCATCAATATAACATTCCCTCGCGTTATCTATTATTTCATATCCATTATCTTCAATGTATTTTAAAATAATATTATAAGAGTCTCTTAAATTTTCGTAAGATCCTTTATGATATATACATACCGCTGTTATAGCGTCTGTTTTCATGAATTTTACTCTGTCTGTTTCTTTTCCTGTTTTTTCTACAGCTTGGGCATATCTAATTTTAATGTCCTTTTCTTTGTACTCGCCGTCTAAATAGCTTATATAACAATAATCTGGGGTTGTACATTTTATGTTGGGGTTTGCTTTTGAGCATTCTGTACCTGCTTGCAATACAAATTCTGGTATTTTGCTAAAATCAGATATAATGCCATCACGATAATAAATTATGTAGCTTGGTATTTCTTTTACAAATATTTCATTTTGCATATTATTTCCCTCCAATAAATAATTAATTTTAGAAAGCTCTGTATTAAGTATGGTAAGATTTTCTTCTAGTTCTTTTTTTCTTTTGTTGAGTATTTTTTCCATATCATATCCTTGTAAAATACTTTTTATATCTTTGATTGATACTCCTATTTGTCTTAAAGATATTATTTTAGATAATTCTACTAATTGGCTTGTTTCGTAGTATCTATAACCGGTATATAAATCTACATAAGTAGGAGTCAATAATCCTTCTTTTTCATAATATCTAAGTGTCTTTATTGTTGTTTTAGACATACTAGAAAAATCTCCTATTTTATACATATTTTCGCCTCCTAAATTATTTATACAACCTACTCTAAGGGGAGAGTCAAGAAAATTTTTATAATTTTTAAAACTCTTTTTTTAAATATATTTTTTCAGATATTTTATAAGAAATTATTAAGATAATAAATAAAATAATTGGTATAATAATCAATCAGTAATTTCCTATAAAAGTCATTAAATTTAATGAAATATTTACCTTTATTACTTTTGATAATATACCAATAATTGCTACTACTCTAAATGTTCCTACAAATAATCCTATTTTTCTTTTTTTTGAAGTAATATGAATAATTTCCTGCTGTGCACATATTATTCATCCTTTTTTATTATCTAAAAACTTTATTTTACATATTTTATTTTATTTAATGGCCATAATCTTAAATTGGCACTGCCTTCTATATCTTTTATATTGATAAGCCCTATTATTCTACTATCTACTGAATCGTTGCGATTGTCACCGATTACAAAATAATAGTTTTCCGGTATTTTGTCATATCCCAAATCTTTAAGATCAAAATTACCAGTGATTTTAGCGTATTTATCTTCTGTTTCTTCACCATTAATATATAATTTACCATAATGATAGCTGATATGTTCTCCTGGCAGACCGATAACTCTTTTGATCAGTGGAGAATCTTCGGTATCAATAACTACGATATCATATCTAGATATTTCATTTAATCGATAATCAATTTTACTTAATATTAATACTTGACCATTTGTTAAAGTTGGGCTCATTGAACTTCCTACTACTTGCACAGGGGTTATTATAAAACTTCTAATAAGAATTACAACTATAATAATTATAAGATATGGCATTATATTTTTAAATAGTTTTTTCATACAAATCACCTATTATGATTATATAACAAAATAAAAAAAAAAGAAAGTTAAAGTTTAGTTTCTTTCTTTAGGTTTAAACGCACTAGCACGATTTCTTAGGAAATATAGTTTTGCTCTTCTAACACGACCTTTTTTAACTACCTTAATATAAGCTAGTTTAGAATCTGGAGCGTTAACTGGGAATATTCTTTCAACACCAACACCAGAAGCTATTTTTCTAACGGTGAAGGTTTCAGATAATCCAGCTCCTTTACGCGCAATAACAATTCCTTCAAATTCTTGAACTCTTTCTCTTTTACCTTCTTTTACTTTCCAACCAACATTAACTGTATCGCCAACTTGAAATTCAGGCAAATCAGTACGAAGTTGTTTAGAAGTAATTTTGTCTAGTAAATTCACGATTGTCACTCTCCTTATCTTACCAGTAATCATTAATAAATTTAAGCGGATTACCTACTTTTTTGCGTTTCTATATAAGAATAACATAAATATTTAAAAATTTCAATATTTTTTAATTATTTTTTAACGCCCCTTGCCTTTTAACTCGTTATAATCATATGTATATTCTTTTTCTTTTAACATATATAATTTTAATCTTAGTTGATTTATTATAATTTGAATCTTTTTTAGGGTTAGGCTGTGATAAGTATTGCCTAGGTATTTGACATAGGTGTTTATTAGCATTAATTTAAGTCGTTCTGCTTCAACAAGACTTTTTTTAATAATATCGCCAGATGGATCTTCGTCTTCATCTATTTCTTTTAAGGCATTTATTAAGGAGGTTATTTTTTTTTCTATTTTTTTCCTTATTAATTTTTCACTTAATGTTGGTGAGACAAAGACAATTTTGTTTACTTCGATAGCATCTTTTTTTTGTGCTTTAGGAACAATATTATAGCCATCCATTTTATTATATTCAATGTATACTAATTCACTTGTCGATTGGTCTTTATGGAGAAAATAATTCTTTTCTTTTTTCATATATTCACCTACACTTACTTATTTTTTAGTTCGTTAGTTTTTTTTATTTGTTCAGAATGACGATATTCATCGATTTTTTGATGATGTCCACTTAATAATACTTCTGGAACTTTCATTCCTTTGAATACTTCCGGTTTAGTATAGTTAGGATAATCAAGTAATCCATTATTAAAAGATTCGCTGATTAGGCTTTCTTTGCTGATTACTCCATTTATTAGTCTAGTAACACTATCGGTAATTACCATAGCTGGTATTTCACCGCCGGTTAGAACATAATTTCCAATGCTAATTTCACAATCACATATAGTCCTTATGCGTTCATCAAAGCCTTCATAATGGCCACATAATATAATTAAATGTTTCTCCTTACTTAAATTTATGGCAGTATCTTGGTTATAAGTTATACCACTTGGGGTGGTCATTATTACTTTGGTATTTTCCTTTTTTAGTGCGTCTACTGCGTTAAATACCGGTTCACACATAAGCACCATTCCTGCTCCACCACCGTAAGGATATTCATCTACTTGTTTGTTTTTATAATTTGAATAATCTCTTAGATTATGAATGTTAATTTTTACTAATTCTTTGGTAATCGCTCTTTTTATAATTGAAGTTTTTAGAAAGTTTTCAAACATTTCAGGAAATAAAGTTACTATATCGATAGTCATTTTAAATCGCCTCTTCTTTTATAAATGTTATAATTTAATGGTGATTCATATTTTCTTTTTCTTTTTTTATATTTTATATCATCTTGTTGATAATAAAAATTTTCTAAAAACGATATTTCTGATACACCTATTTTACCGATATAACATTTGGGTAGTTTTTGATAATTATTTTTCATTTATATCAGTCCTTTAATGTTTTTTATTGTCACTTCTTTTTTTTCTAAGTTTATGTTTAATATTATATCAGAAACATATGGAATAAGATATTCCTTTTGTAAAGACTTGACAACAATTAAGTCTTGATGAGGATAGTTTTCTATTTTTTCAATATTTCCTATTTCTTTGTGGTCACATATTACTTTTAGTCCTATTAGATCTTCATCTAAATATTTTCCTTTTTCTAGATTAATGTCACTTTTTAATACATAGACGTTTAATCCTTTATATTTTAACACTTCATTGATGTTATTGTAGCCGTACAAAGTAATCATATCGTATTGTTTATGAGGTCTATAGGTGTTAATTATTTCTTTTGTTTTGTTGTTTCCAATATAGATTCCCATATTGTTTTTAAATATTTTATCTTTATATTTAAAGGTGCTGATGATTCTAAGTTCACCTTTAATGCCATGAGTATTGACTATTTTGCCTATTTTTATATAATTCATTTGTTATTTAATTCATATAGGATGATGCTTCCTGCTACTCCTACATTTAAGCTTTCACATTTTTCATTCATTTTAATATATATATACTCATCGCATAAAGATAATATTTCTTCTTTAATACCAGTTCCTTCGTTACCTAATATAATAGCATAATGACTATATGTTTTACTTTCTTTAATATCTTTACCGTGGGTAACTTTGGTACCGATTATTTTGTAACCATCTTCTTTTAATTTAGGAATTATTTCATCGAGTTTTTTAATAATAATGTTTAGATGAAAAATCATTCCTTGAGTTGATCTTATTACTTTGGGATTATATAAATCGACCGTATCTTGACTTAATATTAAAGTATCAATATTAAAAGCAACGCAACTTCTAATGATAGTACCTAGATTACCTGGGTCTTGAATGTTATCTAATATTAATACTTTTTCTCCTATTTTATCTTCTTCTTTTTTGCTTACTACCGCCATTACTGGAGGAGTAGATATATTATCTGATAGTTTTTTTAGAATATCAGAAGTCACATAGGTCGGTTTTATTGGAATTGGAAATAAATAGTCTTCCTTTAGAATTAATTCTTTAATTAAACCACATTTATATGCTTCTAATACTAAATGCTCGCCTTCTACCAAAAATGAATTAGTTAATTGGCGATATTTTTTTTCTTTTAGTTTTGCTAATTCTTTAATGTGTTCATTATTTATTGAGGTTATTAACATATCATCACTCCAAACTATAATAATATTATAACACGAATATTGATAAGAATAAAATATTTTATTTTATTAAAAAGGCAAGAATTAGCTTTTTAAGGCTTTTCTTGCTTTTTTATAATTGGGGTAATATTTTTCAACTAGATGCCAAAAATCTTTAGAATGATTAGGTTGGATGAAATGACATAGTTCGTGGACGATTACATAATCTAAACATTCTATATTGTAGTTTATTAATTCTAAATTAAGAGTAATATTATTGTTTTTTCTATTGCAAACTCCCCATCTGGTTTTCATTTTTCTTAATTTTAAGTTAGGAATGGGTATATTTTCTTCAATGATATTAAGGTAGGCATCTATATGTGATTTTATAATATCAGTAATATACTTGGTTATATATTTATTTAATTCCTTTTTGTTTTTTACGTATATGTAGTTATTGGATATTTCTGTTTTGTGGAAAGAATCACTATATATAACTTGGTAGTTTTCTTCGAATATGGAAATATTATAATCATTGTTATTGTTTTTTTTTGTTAATTTATTTTTTCTTTTATCAATCATTTTATTTATGTATGTACTATTTTGTTCTAATAATTTTTCAATACTTTTGTTAGTAACAAAGTAATTGGTAGTTACTATAATATTTAAATCTTCGGTTACTCTAATGTAGGTGTTTTTATTATTTTTTTTAATTATAGTAACTGGGTAGTTGGTATCATCTTTGAGGTAATAGTAATTAGCCACGGCCACCGCCACCGCCGAAGCCTCCTCCACCACCACCGAATGATGCTCCTCCACCAAAGCCACCTGAAGATGATGATGATGAGTGAGCGGCATTGTATGCAGATTGTGCTTTGCTAATACCGGTTTGGATACTACTATTAATTATATTATTTATCATAATATTTCTAGTATAGAAATATGGGATATAACTACTATTTGTATCTAATTTATATTCTTGTATTTTCATATTCATCGCTTTTTCTACTTTATCGGCAATACCAAAGGTGGTTGCATATACTAGGAAATGTTCCCATAGATAAATTTCTGGTAGTTCTTTTTCTTCAAAACGGCCAAAATCTAATAAGAATCTTTTGAATGCCATCCATTTAACGTAATCATCATTTCCTTTGGGTGTCTTTTTGGAAGAAGTTAATATATATATCATTGCAATAATGGAAATTGGTACTAAAATGAATGGAAATACACTATTGGGGTAGATTGCGACACATAGGATATAGATTGCTATTCCACTTAGAGCGTATAGGCAATATAGTGCTTTTTTACCACCATTTTTCTCATAGAAATTCATTGATTCTCCTACGGATATTACTTCGTTTTTCCAACTGCGATAACTACTTAAGAAATCTTCATAATCATTTTTACTAGCTCTTTTAATATCACTATCAGTTACATATTCACCGTTACCTACTTCGTTAATAAACCATTTTTTTAATAATTTTTCACTACTAGTTAGATTTTCATCTACTTTTTCATCTTTTAAATCTATTATTTTAAATTTTTTGTTATTGCTATAAGTATCATCTATTTTTAGGCTTTTCTTTCTAATTAGTTCCATAATAGATGCACTTAAATATTCGCTTTTGATATTGCTTTTTGTAAGAAGATAACCCAATATTTCGGGTCCATAACTGGCGGGTAATTCGCGTAGATATTCGTTAGTAAATAGGCTTTTATATTCTTTATCATATTTTTTATAGAATTTGTAAGTTAAATAACATAATCCTAAAATCCAGAGGATAGTTAATGTTAAGGAGATGTTTCTAGCTATTTTTTCTTTTCTTATTACTTCTTCTAATACTTTGTTTAAGGTAGTTTGTAATTCTTTTTTTAACTCTTCGTCGTCTAATTGGTCTACATAGTAAATGGCATTATTGTAGTTTTCTCTACTTGGATGTTTAGATGCGTATTCGGTATAGTAGATAGCATTATTTTTTATTTCTTCTTTTAATTGTTCTCTTAGGTTATTTTGAATTTCAGCTTGTTTTGTTTCGTACTCTACTATTTTATCTAAGGCAGAAACATTAGACTTTTTGGTTCCTTGTGGAACTAAAGATTTATCAAAAACGATTCTTATATCGGTTTTAGTGTCAGATTCTAAATACTCCCAATAGGCATAGGCTGTTTTGTTATCAATTAGTTTGTTTTCGCCTTGCATTGGGCCGTGGGAAAAGATTCTAAATGTATGGCTTTCTTTTGGTAAGTGTAGATATACTTGATAGTCTTCTATTACTTCACTCCATTCAAAGTTATACATTAATTCAGCGACATCGTTATGAATAACAACCGCATCGGTAATGGTATATTCTAAGTAGAAGGCTTTATCATAACTGCTGGGATGGTATACAATAATATTGTAGTCGTTATTATCGACATTAAGTTCATATTTGTGATGCATCCCACTATAACCATTTGTTACAATATCAAAGCATGTATCGTGATTTTTAATATAACTAAAATCAGAAATATTCCTAGAAGTACTAGATACACATATATTAGTTATGGAAGTAGCATTATAAATATCGGTATTGTAGAAATCGGAGGCATAATTTCCTGTGAATGTTTTAGTGTTTCCTTTTAAATAGAGGTTTCTTTTTAGATAGTTATAGCTACCGTCAAAAATAATCATTTCCTTAAAAGTTGCTGATCCATCTTCATTTACAGTTACATCGACATAATATTTAGAGGTTCCTATTGCTGATACTTTTAATGGTAGTATAAATAAAATTAAAATTAATATATATTTCAGATACTTTGTCATAAATTTCTCCTTATAATTAAAAAGACTTACCTATGTAAGCCTTAAAATTTTACTTTAGGTGCTTCCTTTGAAGGTTCGTCAGCTTTAAAGAATTCAAAGGCCTCAAATTTGAATATGCTGGCAACTATATTTGAAGGAAACATTTCTCTTAAATTGTTATAAGTAAGAACTGTATCGTTATAAAATTGTCTAGCATACGATATTTTGTCTTCGGTATCTTTTAAGTCGTTTTGCAAACTCATAAAATTAGCGTTTGCTTTTAAGTCTGGGTAACTTTCTGCAAGTGCGAACAACTTATTTAAAGCACCGGTTAACATATTATTAGCTTCAATTTCTTCATTGATATTATTAGCAGTATTTAATTTATTTCTAGCTTCAATAACAGCGGTTAAAGTTCCTTCTTCGTGCTTAGCATAGCCTTTTACTGTTTCTACTAAGTTAGGAATTAAATCGCTTCTTCTTTTTAGTTGAACATCGATTTGAGCGAATTGATCTTTAACTTTATTTCTTCTATTTATTAGTTTGTTGTATACTCCAACACCCCAAAATAATATTAAAGCTAAAAGTGCAAATACAACTATAAGTATTATTTGTCCTATATTCATTGTTATCCTCCTTTACTTAACTTAAGTATACACCAATATTTATAAAAATGCTAGTATTTTTATAAATTTATTTATAAAATTTAAAAAAATAGTATTAAACTATTTTTATTGGTAAATATCGATAATATCGTCAATATTTATATGTTCATTATCAAAGGTAATTAGTTTATTACCGCTTTTAGCAATAATTGTTTTTTTTAAAATATCATCTTTAGTTACAATGGTGACATCCGCTTTGTATATGTAATTTTTTGAATGCAAGATGTTGTAAATTTTTTGTTCTAGGGCAAATCTATCTAATATTCTATGAGTAGGTTTTTTTTGATTATCTACATTATCTTTATTCATTGTCGAATAGATAAGCTGACTATTTTGAATTGGTTTAGTTATTTTATTTTTATACATTTTAGGAATATTCTTTTCCATATTTCACCTTCCAATAATAAAATATGTTTTAATATTGGAAAAAATGATATTTATATTTATTTTTTTGGTATAATAGTAAAGAAAGTGGTGATTTTATGAAAAATATTTCCAAATATAAGGTTGAATATGGTATTTTAATTCCATTAATTATATTTGCAATAATTAGTATCACCACGGTATATAGTGCTCAGAATTTATTACCTGAATATTCTAGTAATTTGTATTTAAAGCAATTAATTTGGTATGTTTTGGGTTTTGGTATTGCTTATTTTATTATGTTTATTGGCAATAAGTTTTTGTATAACAGTGCTTATATTCTTTATGTCATTAATGTTATTTTATTAATATTGGTTCTTTTTTTCGGTAAGGAAGTAAATAATTCTAAATGTTGGTTTGAACTTGGTTTTTTCTCATTGCAACCATCAGAATTTATGAAAGTAATTTTAATTTTAACTCTATCTAGAATGATCAATGATTTTAACACTGAATATGATAATCCCAGTGTAGAGACTGAATTTAAATTTATTTTAAAAGTAATGTTAATTGTTTTTATTCCATCAGTTTTAACTTTTATCGAACCAGATACTGGGGCGGTTATTATTTATTTAGTTACAACAATGACAATGCTTTTTATTGGTGGGATTAGAAAAAGATGGTTTTTTTCACTCTTTTTAATTATATTTGTTTTTTTGGGTATTTTATTTGCAATTTATTTTATAAATCAAGATTTGTTTATTTCTATATTTGGTACTAATTTTTTCTATAGAATCGATAGAATTTTAAATTGGTCTAGTGGTAGTGGAGGTCAACTTACTAATTCTCTTATTGCAATAGGTAGTGCTGGAGTATTAGGGCATGGTTTTAATAAAACTCCAATATATTTTCCAGAGTTGCAAACAGATTTTATTTATGGTGTTTTTTCATCTAACTATGGTTTGATTGGTTCTATTCTTTTAATTATTTTATTTATTTATTTTGATATTAATTTAATTAATAGTGCTTCTAAAACTTATGATAATAAAGATAAATATACTATTGCGGGGATTGTTTCTATGTTGGTTTTTCAGCAAATATGGAGTCTTAGTATGACAATTGGATTACTGCCTATTATGGGTATTACCCTTCCTTTTATTAGTTATGGAGGTTCTAGTTTGCTTTCTTATATGTTTTTAGTAGGAATAATATTTAATGTTTCTAATCAAAGTTTAAGATATACAAATTAAAAAAGAAATCAGCGCGATTTCTTTATTTTTGGGCTTTATTTAGGGCTTGTTCTAAGGCTTTATATAAAGCTTCAATTTTAATAGTACATCCAGATACAGCATCTGTTTTTCCATCTTTATCTAAGGTAATAAAATCGATACCTTGTTTTTCTACTACGGCTTTTTCTAAGGCTTCAGCTTGTTCATACCATTCTTTTCCACCTTCTATTTTACCCATATTAGCTGATACAGATTTCATTCCATAGTTATCTTTTAAGGCTTTTTTAGTGGTAGCTATACCATCTTTGGTATAGGTAGTATCTAGATAAACTGAACTTATTTTGCCATTTTTATCTACTTCTACTTTAGCTGTTGCGGTATTTTCTTCTCCACCGTAATTGTCGGTAACGCTTCCTTCGTATGTTCCTTCTTTATATTTTCCTTCACCACAGCCTACTAGAGCTAAACATAATACTATTACAAGTAAGCCACTTAAAATTTTTTTCATTTTTTACATCCTCCTTTATGATGAATTAATTATAGCATAATTTTTATTTGGTGTTAATAATTTAATTTAAATTAGACATATTTTTAATTAATTTTTGACTAATTATTCCTACTATTAAGCCTGTTGGTATTGAAAATAGTAGTAAATATGGAAGATAATAGATAATGCTTTTATTTATTAAAATTAATCCTACTAGGATTTGGCCAATACTATGGGATATTGAACCAATTATACTGATGCCAATTAGGGAGAATATTTTAATTTTTTTAGCTAAGGCCATTGTAATAATACTAAGAACGGCTCCTGCTAAGCTAAAGAAAAATGGTATTGTAAATAGACCTGTTCTAATTAGACCAATTATGAATACTCTAATTAGTGAAACGCTTAAGGCATCTTTAAAATTATAATTATATAAAACTAATATGATAATAACATTGGATAATCCTAGTTTTAATCCAGGAACAATGTTTGCAAATATTGGAATATAACTTTCTATTATTCCTATTACTATTGAAAGGGCTGTAAGCATAGCTAATCTACTTGTTTTTTTTATATTCATATTATCACCTTACTACTGTATCAATATCACTTTCATTTTCTATTTTAATTACTATTTTATTAGGAAGACATATAATTGGGGTGTAGCTATTTGAAACCCAACCTTGATAAGAGCATAGATGTCTTTTGCTGGTTTCTTCTTTTACTCTTATTTTGTTTATATCAGTTTCTATTACTACATTTCCTAAGTATCCTTTTACTACATATTCTTTTTTCTTATCAAGATTTACTTTTAATATTACTTCATCATTATAATATATTAAGGCTACATCGGATTTACTAGTTTTTTTTAGACTAAATAGCATTATAATGCATATTAAGATAATTATCGATATTAGGATATAATCACTTTTCTTCATATTTATTAAATCCTTCTGATTTTAATATGGTATTTTCATCTACATATATTATTGCTTCTAAATTATCAGTGCTGTTTACTAGCTTAATAGCATCACTAGGGTTAAGCAAGAATAAATAAGTAGACATAATATCAGCATATGCGGAAGATGATGTTATAACGGTCACTCCTTTACTGTAATTAGCGGGATATAGTGTTTTAGGATTTATTATGTGATTATATCTAATATCGCTTACTTCGTAATATCTTTGGTAGTCCCCACTGGTAACAACCGATACATTGTTAGCTTTAATCTTGGTTAAAAGAGTATCGTTTTCTGGATGCTGAATTCCAATTACATATTTATCTTTATTGTAATGCTCTCCTACTTTAACGTTGCCTCCAGCATTAATCAGATATTTTTTTATTCCTAGGCTTTCTATATAATTACCTACTACTTCAGTAGCATATCCTTTACAAAGACCACCCAAATCTAGTTTGACACCATTTCTTTTTTTATAAATATTGTTAGTTAATGATATATCATTTATGTTTATACTTTGGGTATTTTTTAATTCATCTATGGAAGGAACGGATTTTTTTTCTTCCATATATTTTTTCCATATAGCAGATACATTGCCAATGGCAATATTAAATAGACCATCTGTTTTAGAGTAATATTCAAGTCCATAATTAATTATTTCACTTAATTTAGGATCAATATTAATCTCTTCATCATTTTTTAATATTTCATTTAAGTAGTAAACATTAACTAGATTTTCATATTCATCATAACGATTACAAAGATTATCATATTCTTTATAAATATTATTTATATTATCATATTACTTAAATTGATATTGTTTTATTTTTAATATTATTTAAAAAAGAGGCTAAA
>OMCO01000504.1_pt1 | contig 13092 bp, 13 predicted proteins | sample 1645031 | NCBI WGS metagenome assembly OMCO01 (sample SAMEA103958146, study PRJEB25191) | human gut metagenome
CGTGGTATAATATTAATATAAATTTAGTGTTGACAAAACTTAGATAGTCAATTTAGGAGTGTGATGATATGGCAATGTGGAATCCGTGGAGAGGATGTAAAAAATGTAGTGATGGTTGTTTACATTGCTATATTCATAAAGGTGATTTAAAAAGAAATGTTAATACCAATGAGATAGTAAAAACGAAAGATTTTTATAAGCCAATAGAAAAATTAAAAAATGGAAATTATAAAATGAAATCTGGATTGGTATATTTATGCTTTTCGACTGACTTTTTAATTGAAGAAGCAGATGAATGGAGAGATGAATGTTTTAAAATGATTAAAGAAAGACAAGATTGTACTTTCTTATTCTTAACAAAGAGAATAGATAGATTTATGAAATGTATTCCAAGTGATTGGTGTGATGGGTATGATAATGTAGTTGTATGTTGTACTATTGAAAATCAAAAAAATGCAGATTATAAATTATCGATATTTAAGGATTTACCTATAAAGCATAAATGTATAACAGCACAGCCTTTACTCGAAAAAATAGATTTAGAAAAATATCTTGATGATATAGAACTTGTATTAGTTGGGGGAGAATCCGATTTTAATGCTAGACCATTTAATTATGATTGGGCTTTAAGTATCAGAGAACAATGTATAAGAAAAAATGTTAATTTTGAATTTAGACAATGTGGAACTTATACTATAAAAGATTGGAAACAATATAAAATTCAAACAAAAGATTTGTGTAAACAAGCAAAATTAGCAAATATTAATTTTAAAAGTAATAGTTAAATTATACTTTAGTAAACTTTAGTGGTGTTTTTTATTGAAAATAACTTTTATGTTATATTTTGTTAATAGAAAGGGGAAGAATTGTGAAGCGAAAAGGAATAATAATATTATTTATTGTCTGTTTGTTAGGATTATCTTTTGCTTTGTATAGATGGTATATATCTGATGAATTTGCTGCTTTTGATGATGAGATAGCACTGCAAATAAAATTAGATATTAAAGAGGATATCGGTTTGATTATTATTGATTATGATGTAAATGGTTCAAAAGGTAGTGGTGGCATATCTAATGCGGATAAAACAATGATAAAACATGATGAACTACTTATTTATACTTTGAGTAAAAGCGATTTTAACAATTTAACTAATATAGAAAATTTATCTATACAATTAAAAATTGTAACAAAGTATGTAGAACCAAATTACGATAATGTATATCCTGATGAATACACAATACCTATAGATACAATTTCTTTGAAAGCTGTTGGCTATTTTTTTTAGTTCTTTTTCTTTATTATTTACTATTGTGATAGGATTAAATCCAATATTAACATCAGAAACCAATTGAAACAAATTTTGTCTTGCATTTGTTATATTAATTGTACGCATATTATCACCTCTTTCTATATAAATTATAGCGTACTTTTTTATGTACGCTAAGTTATTTATATATATGAAAAAAAATAACTATATGCATTATAAAACTCGAACTACGAAAGTTCGAGTAACAATCAATCTGGTGCCGAATGTAGGAATCGGACCTACATCTAATCATTACGAGTGACTTGTTCTACCATTATACTAATTCGGCATACACATTTTAATTATACTATATAATTGGTAAATTTCAATAATTAAATTGAAAAAAATTTTTAAAGGAATTTTAATTATATTAGTAGTTTTTTTAAAATAGTCTTTTTTTTTGTTAAAAAAAATTGTATAATTATATTTAGTAAAAATAATCAAGGAAAGAAGGCTAAGAATGAACAGAGTGATTGAAATAGGCCATCATAAAAATTTAACTATTAATAAAAAGATTACGGAATATATAAAGCCACAAATTATTTATATTCCACTTGAGAGTAAGAATGGTGTAGAGTATAGTCATAATGTTAAAGAGGGGGACTATATATATAAGGGTGAAGTAGTTGCAGTTAATAAAGATATTAATTTTCCTATTCATTCTTCTGTTAGTGGTTATGTAGTTGCTGGAAGTCATAAAATAATTAATAATGGAAGAAAAATAAGGTGTATTGTAGTAGAAAATGATTTTAAGGAAAAATATGAGAATAGGGCAGGTACTAAAAAGGATATTACAAAATATAGTAGGGAAGAATTTATTAATCTTTTAAGGGAATCTGGAATTACTGGACTTGGTGGTAGTGATTTTCCTGCGTTTATTAAGTATACTTCTTGTGATAATTTTAAGTATTTTATTATTAATGGAGTAGAATGTGAACCTTTTATTACTGCTGATTATGCTTTAATGAGGGAGTATGCTGAAAATCTTTTAGAAGGAATAGATGCTATTTTAGAGATTATGAATATTCCTAAAGCTTATATAGCTATTAAGGAGACTAATGATGTAATAGCTTCAGAATTTAAAAAATATATAGGAACTTATCCAAATATTAGTTTAAGTTTTGTCAGTGATGGATACCCTGCTGGGTGGGAGAAAAATATTGTTGCTGAGGTTTTAAATATTACATATGATAAATATCCTAGCGAAAAGGGAGTATTAGTAAGTAATGTTTCTACTGTTTATGCGATATATGATATGTTAAAAAACAATCGTCCACTTACTGAAAGGGTAATTACTATAACGGGCAGTGGTATTAAAAAGCCACAAAATGTTAGAGTTAAAATTGGGGCTTTAATGAGTGAGATAATAGAGCATATTGATGGTTATAAAGATTTAAAAAATCCTTTGTTTATAGCGGGTGGACCTATGATGGGAAGAAGTTTACCTACGGATGATTTATTAGTAACTAAGGATTTAAATTGCGTAATTGTGATGGAAAATAAGTTGGATTATCCTAATGTTTGTATAAGTTGTGGTAAATGTGCTTCTGTTTGTCCTGTTAAATTATTACCGGTATTGATAATGAAAAATATTAAGGATGATAAGAAGTTAAAAGACTTAGATCCTAAAAGATGTATTGAGTGTGGTTTATGCTCTTATATTTGTCCTTCTAAAATAGAAGTAAGAGAATTTGTTAAAGAGGCTAAAGAAAGGGTATGATAATATGGAATTTAAAGTAAGACATGGGAATTTTTTGAAGTCATCTAATTCAACTAATAAAATGATGAAACATTTAGTTATTAGTTTGATTCCAATTATTTTGTTTGCTTTTTATAAAAATGGAATTTTACCATATATTCATGGGTATGCTAATGTATATCAACTTTTTAAGCCGTTAATTATGGTGATTTTATCTTGTTTAACTTGCTTTTTTACTGAATATTGTTTTTATAAATATGTAACTAAGGATCATAAGAATTTTAAGGATTTAATAAATAATACTTATAGTATAATTCCTGGAATTTTTCTATCTTTGATACTTCCTGTTAATACAAGTTTATTGATATTGATAATCGGTAGTGTCTTTGCAAGTTTTATTGGTAAATTGGTGTATGGTGGATTTGGACATAATATATTTAATCCTGCTTTAGTTGGTCGTCTTTTTGTAATAGCTTCATATGGTGCTGTGATTATGTCTTCTGGTGGATATTATAATATCTATGAGAGCGTTGATGCTGTTACGTCGGCTACTCCTTTGGCTAATTTAAGTAGTTTAAATTATATCGGTAGCTATGAAGAGGTTGTGGCTCCATATGGAAGTTTACTTGATTTGTTTTTGGGTAAAATGCCAGGTGCTTTAGGTGAGGTAAGTAAATTATTAATAATTTTAGCATTTATATATTTAGTATGTAATAAAGTTTTAAAATGGCGTATTTCTATATCATATTTATTTACAGTCTTTGTGATGAGTTTTATTATAGGAATTATTAATGGTGAGGGATTATGGTATCCAACTTTCCATATTCTTACTGGTGGATTAATGTTTGGAGCGGTTTTTATGGCTACTGATCCAGTAACTAGTCCGATATCTAATTCAGCGGAGGTAGTATATGGCATTTGTCTTGGTATTTTAACTATTTTCTTTAGATTTTTAACTCCTTATCCAGAAGGGGTACTTTCATCTATTTTATTTATGAATTTATTAGTGCCTATTTTTAATAATTATACTATAAAGAATCATAATAAGAATAAATGTGCTCCATTAATATTTTTTGTAATTGTGGCAATTTTATTAAGTGGTTATATTGGATTTAATATAAAGAATAATGATAATGCTAGTAAGAAGGATGAATATTTACAAGTGATTAATGAAACTGTTATGGGTAATACTTATACATATGATATTAAATATAAGGGATTTACTAGTAAGGAATCTATTGAAGCTACTGTAACTATTCAAAATGATTATATAATAGATATTATGGTCACTAATACACTAGATCATTATTATGATTCGCATATTAAAAATACAACATATATAAAAGATATAATAAATAATCAAAATAATTTGGATAATGTTGATACTATTTCTGGTGCAACTTATACTTCTTCCTATTTAAAGGAAATGACTAAATCTATTTTGAAGTATCATGGTGATAAATATGAAAAATAATATTAAATCAGTAATTACCTTAGTTATTATTGCTTTGGTATGTGGGGTTATTTTATATTTTTTAAATAATATATAAGGAGTGATTTTATGTTTAAAAATAATCCAATATTTACAATGATGTTAGGTTTATGTTCTGCTTTGGCAGTTACTACTACTTTGGAAAACGGAATTATTATGGGTATTAGTGTAACAGTAGTTTTGATATTTTCTAATATGATAATTTCTCTTTTGAGGAATGTTATTAATGATAATATTAAAATACCTTCTTATATTTTAATAATAAGTACTTTAGTGACTGTAATAGATGTTTTATTAAAAAAGTATGTTCCAAATGTTTCTGATAGTCTTGGAATATATATTCCTTTAATTATTGTTAACTGTTTAATATTAGGTAGAGCGATTAATTTTGCTTCTAAAAATGGAGTAGTTAAGAGTATTAAAGATGGATTTGTAATGGGGGGAAAGTATTCTTTAGCTTTAATAATTATTTCTTTGGTGAGGGAAATATTAGGAAGTGGAAGTATTTCGATTATTGATAAATTATCTCAAATATTAGGGTTTAAATTAATTATAAATTTACCAAAATTTAGTGTTTTTCCTAATCCGTTTTTTGTCTCTTCTGCTGGAGCGTTTTTAACACTTGGTTTGATATTAGCTTTATTATATAAAGGGGATGATAAAAATGAACTTAATTAGTTTATTTGTAAGTAGTATTTTGGTAGAAAATGTGGTTTTGAGTAAGTTTTTAGGAATGTGTCCATTTATTGGAACTTCTTCTAAAGAAAAAACTGCTATAGGAATGGGAATATCGGTAATGATAGTCACTGTTTTAGCATCTATTTTAAGTTATATTATTTATCATTTGATATTGGTACCAACTGATACTACTTATTTAACTAATACGATTTTTATTTTCATAATAGCTTCTTTAGTGGGTATAGCAGAGATTATTATTAAGTCTAAAAATAAAAAGCTATATAAGGAATTAGGTATATATTTGCCACTTATTACTACTAATTGTGCGGTACTTGGAATAGTGTTATTAAATATAAATAGTAATTATAATTTAATTGAAACTTTGGTATATAGTATTGGAAGTAGCTTAGGGTTTACTTTGGTTTTATATTTGTTTTCTACTATTAGGGAAGAACTTTGCAAAAAACCTATTGCGGAACGTTTTGAGGGCGTACCTATTGCGTTGATTACAATATCTTTGATGGCTTTAATATTTGCGAGGTTTGCGACTTTGTGATAGGATTTTTTATATTAGTTGGTTTGGTTTTGTTGACATTTTATTTAAATTCTAAGAGGAGGTGTTTAGGTAAATGTGAGAATTGTATGAGGTGTAGAAAATGATAGGTATTATTATATTGGTATTGTTAGCTTTAATCATGGGGGTAATTATTGTTATTGTAGATAATAATTTAAGTAAGGCTAAGGGTAATAAAGAAGATGATATATTGAAGTTACTTCCTAATATTAACTGTGGTGGTTGTGGTTATGTTAATTGTTCAAATATGGCTTTAGAAATAATTAAGAATAAAGAGGCAATTTATAAATGTCGCCCGCTTAAAAATAAAGAAGAGGCATTAAGATCAATAGATAGAATATTAAAATAAAATGCAATGTTAATCTTGCATTTTATTTTAATATATAGTATAATTCTATTAAAGATAAGGATATTGTATAGATAAGGAGTGTTGTAATGAAGAAAAAAGCATATTTATATTTAGGGTTACTTGGTGTAGGGTTAATGTTAGGTGGTTTAAGTGCATTGATTAGTAAGAATGCTGGTGGGGCATATGCAGCTGAAATTGAATGTTATGATTCAACCCCGACGTATGGTTGTCCAAGTGGTTCTACAGAAATAGGTAAATATTGTACTACCGATGTTATTGACGCTTACTCATCAAGTGCGTGCAAGGGAAAGGGCGGTACGTGGATTGATGATGTGTGCTATCAAACAGTAGATAAAGTAGTAAGAGGATATTCTTGCCCTAATGGTGGCGAACTTTCAAGTGACGAATTGCAATGTTGTACTGAAGTTCTTCAATGTGCTTATTATAATAGATATAGTTGTGAAAATGCTTATAGCAATAGTACTCAATCTTGTACTTGTATCGAGGATAGTGATGGTTGTTGGAAAAAAGATGGTTGTACATCTATTGCTCCAACGAGTTGTAACGATTATACTTCTAGTACTATGAGAAATAATTGTAGTAATTGTGATGAATCGGGAGGAAGCTGGAATTTTAATAACGATTCATGTAGTTGTCCAAACGGCTATATTTTAGGTAATGATGGTATATGTGAAGCAAATGGAAATATGACTTGTGGTGATTATACTAGCGAATCAGGATGGCGTGATGATTGTAGTAATTGCCAAAATTCGGGAGGAAGTTGGGGCTTTACGAGCCATTCATGTAGTTGTCCAAGTGGCTATACTTTAAATTCTTCTACCGGTAAGTGTGTAAGTGATTCATCTACTGGTCCGAGTAAAAGTGGTTATTATTTTATAAATTCATCTGGTCAATGTTCTGAATATCCAGATTTGCCAGGTTATTGTATTCAACCGGGTACATTATATTATAGTAATGCTGAATATTATGCTTGTGATTGGTCGCTTTCTTGTGAACAAGCTGCTGCAGCATATTATGGAAATAGTGGTGGTACAGCTTTCTATACGGCTCAAGGTTCTTTAAATGGAAGAACATATTATACTGATTCAAATTGTACAAATGCTCTTGCTACTACTGGTGGTGGAGTTACTTCTGAGGCAAGTAGGTGGTGTAATACTAAACCTTCATTTGATGGTAATGTTATTGCGTTAAAGGTAGGGGAATCTGTTACATTAACTGATGCTAATGGTGTTTTGGGTGAATATAGTGTAAGTAGTTCGTCTGGAGCTTTATCAGTAAGTGTTAATGGTAATACCTTGAGTGTTACTGCTAATAAGGAAACAAGTGGTGCTGATATTATATTATCTAAGGGTTCGCGTACTCCATATCAAGCTTATTGTAGTTCTACTAGTCAAGCATATGCTATTGCTTCGGCATTACCGTATGTTACTTCTAGTTTAAGCATATATACTACTACCGAAACGGTGGAAGATACTTATGGCGGATTTAAGATAATTAAGAAGAGTGATGATGGAACGGTTTTAGAGGGTGTTAAATTTAAAATAGGTACTAACATTAGTGGTGAAGAAGGTAGTGGATGGCAATATTATTCTACCGATAGTAATGGAGAAATTGTCGTTTCTAATATTAAAACTGGTACCAAATATTATTATCAAGAGGTGGAAACACTAGATGGATATATTTTGGATAATCAAGTTTACAATCTTACTATAAAAGAAAATACTGTTATTGAAGTTGAAGTTATTAATTATAGTGATACAAAAGCTATGTTTAAATTAATAAAGACTAATGAAGGTGGAATACCATTACCTGGCGTTAAATTTAAAATAGGTACTGATTTAAATGGAACTGAGGGTACTGATTGGGAATATAAGGTTACTAATGAAAGTGGCTATATTACTATTGGAAATATTGATATCAATACCAAGTATTATTATCAAGAAGTAGAAACTTTGGATGGATATGTGATTGATAATGAAATAAGAGAAATTATTATTGATGGTACAAATGGTATTTATGTGGCAACTGTTATAAATTATGGAAGTACGTCTGCTACAATTATTAAGAAAGATGCTAAAACAGGAACTCTTTTGAGAAATGTTGAATTTGAAATATATTCTTCTGATAATACTTTATTATATACTAAAAAAACAGATAAAGATGGTAAAATAGTTATCAAGGGTATTGAAAATGGAAAGTATTATGCTAAAGAAAAAGAAGCTCCAGATGGATATTTATTAAATAAAGATAAGCATTATTTTGAAATAAGTGATAGCAATAAAAATGTAGTGATAACTATTAAAAATGTACCTGATAATCCAGATACTGGTAGTATATTTATCTATACTACAATGATTGTTGGAGCAATTTGTTTAGGTGTTTCAATATATCAATATAAAAGATTGAAAAATGTTGAATTTATGTAATTAAAACAGATCATTTTGGTCTGTTTTTTTGTGAAAATATACTATGTTATAAAAATATATATGACAGAAAGTTTTGAAAAATAATAATTATTTGTCTAAAAATGTATAAATAATTATAAATTTGTGATAAAATAATATTATTGTAAGTGAGTGTAGGTGATTATTATGGAAAATATTCTATTAGTGACTATTACAACTATTATTATTGCTGTTATTATTGTAGTTACTACATTATTAATAATCAAAAAAATTAAGAGTGATAAATACAAAAAGGAAGTTGAGAGATTAGATATTGAGAGAAATCAAATTGTTGGAATTCCTATATTAAGTGAGATATCTAAGGTTAGGGATTTAGTTAAAACGGATAATCTTAAGGAGAAACTTAATGAATGGGATACTACATTTAAGTTGATTAAGGATGATCGTGTTCCTAAAATTTCTGATTTATTAGCAGAAGCTGATTTTTTAATTAATAAGAAGGAATATAAAACGGCGTTAAAGAAAATCGCTAATGTTGAAATGGAGATTGAAGAATTAAAAAGTAAATCTAATAATTTGTTAGATGAAATAAAGATAATTACTACTTCCGAGGAGAGAAATAGAAGTCTTATTACTAAGTTAAAGGTAATGTATAGGGAGTTACAAAGTAAGTTTGAAAGAACTAGAAAAGATTATGATGAAATAGGGGATTCTATTGAATTACAGTTTGAAAACATTGATAAAAGATTTAGTGAATTTGAAAATGCAATGGATCACAATGATTATGTTTTGGTAGAAAAAATTGTTATTAATATTGAAGATTTGATTAATGATATGAAAGTTATATTAGATGATGTACCAACGATTGTTTTAATGGCCACTATTTTGATTCCTAAGAAAATTGAAGATATATCTATATATTATTCTAGAATGATTAGAGATGGTTATCCGCTTGATTATCTTAATGTGGAATATAATATTAAGGAGATAAATAATAAAGTAAATGTTATTATGGATAATGCTAAGATGTTGAATACTAAGGATGCTATTTTGGAACTTAAGACTATTACTGATTATTTAGATGAGCTTTTTAAAGATTTTGATCAAGAAAAAGAATGTAAAAATATTTTTCATGAAAATAGTAAAATATTTAAAAAACGCTTAGATAAGGTTAATAAAATGATATATAATATTTATCTAAGTTTGGATGATATAAAATTGACATATGATTTGAAAGATGAAGAGATAAGTAAATTTAATTTAATAAATGAAAAATTAGAAAATTTAAATAAGGATTTTAAAACATTAATTGAACATAGTAAGGGTAAAACTTTTGCTTATTCTAAATTAGCTGATGAATTAAGTGGTTTATCTAATAAATTAACTAGGTTGAATGATGATTTGGAGTATCAGCTTCATTCTATCAGTAGTATGCAAGATGATGAATATAGAGCTAAGGAGCAACTTCAATCTATTGAAAAATTGTTAAAACAAACAAAAATGAGATTAAAAGATTTTAAGTTTCCGTTTATTCCTGATAGTTATTTTGTTGAACTAAAGGAAGCTGGAGCGGCGATTAGAGAGATAATAAGGGAATTAGATAAAAAACCTATTGTTATAAAAATATTGAATATAAGGGTTGATACTGCTAGGGATTTAGTTTTTAAAATTTATAATAAGACTAATGAATTAATTAAGAATGCTTCTATGGCTGAAAAAATAATTGTTTATGGTAATCGTTATAGGAGTAGTTATAGTGATGTTGATGTTTCTTTAGATAAGGCTGAAAATTTATTTAGAAAGGGTCTATATAAAGAATCTTATAATATATCTTTGGAGGCTTTGGGAAAGATTGATGAGAGTATAAAAAGTAAATTTACTATTTAATTAATACTTGCAATTTAATATAATTTATGATATTCTTAGTACAAGAGAATAGAAGGAGGATTTATTTAAAATGACATTTTTTGAATTTTTAGAAACATATTATATTTGGTTATTGGTGGTAGTAGTAATTTTAATTATTACGATTATTGGTTATTTGGCTGATCGAAGGGACAAAAAGAGGAAACTTGCTAAAGAACAAAATACGATGACTACTAATGTTTCAGCAGAAGGTATTTCTAATATAGCTTCTGATGTTCCTAATCAAGGAAATGTGGGTATGACTAATCAAGTCAATGCTATGCCAAATCAAAGTGAGGCTGTTAATCAAAATGTGGCACAAGTTAATTCTAATGTTAATATCCCTAATACTGCAATGGGTGTTAACTTAGATGGTAATGTTGCTCCAAGCAATCCACAAACTGGGATTATGAATAATATTCAAGGTGTGATGCCTAATGTTGTTCCTGATGTGCAACCTAGTAATGTAAATAATTTTGCAAATTATTCTGAACCAACAACGATGGTACCACCGGTTAGTGATATGCCTAAAGTTGATGGACCAATTATGACGCATGAAGTTAATGAAGTACCACTTCAAACAGTACCTCTTGATAGTACGATAAAGGTGGTTGAAGAACCGGATACTGTAGTTGTTCCAAGTGCTGTAAGTGAAAATGTTAATGTGGTTTCTAATGAGGTACCACCGGTAGTACCAAATTTTTCATCAACACCAATTATGGAAACACCTGCTATGAATATGGTTGATGTACAACCTATTAATAATCCATCACAAACACCGATTGTAGAGCCACCTGTGGTTGAACCTATATCTCCAGTTGCAGATGTGGTTACGCCAGTTGATGTGCAACCTACGAATTTGGTATTAGAAAATAAGAGCGATGAACAAATAGTAATTCCTGTAGAGGAACCTTTAGTTCAACAACCGGTAACTTCAATGCCTACTGCACAAAATGCTACAGATATGGTTGGGAATTTAAATGGTGTTAGTGGTAGTAATATTGTTATTCCTAATGAACAACAAGTTGTTGATTCTCAAGTAGAAAGTAATACTATTGAAAATATTATTATTGACAAAACTGCTACTATTGGAGAAAAATTATCATTTAGAAGATTTGAACTAGTAGAAAAAGAAGATAATCAAGTATTTGGCACTTATTCACATATGGGTGGAAAAATTGTTACATTAGCAGTTTTAGAAGGAACTGATGAAGAAGTAGCAAAAGATGTTGCTATGCAAATAGCGGCTATGAGACCACTATATTTAGATAAAGATTCAGTACCTACTGAAAGAGTAGAAAAAGAAAGAGAAATCTTAACTGAACAAGCAGAGAATGAAGGACTAGATGCTAATAAATTACCTATGATTGTAAATGGAAGATTAAATAAATTCTATGAAGAAGTATGTTTATTAGATCAAGGCTTTGTAAAAGAAAACAAAATGAAAGTATCTAAATATGTAGAAAGCAAAAATATGAAAGTATTATCTTTCGTAAGATACGAAGTTGGCGAAGGTATGGAAAAAAGAGAAGAAAACTTTGCTGACGAAGTTGCAAAACAAATGAATGCATAAAATTAGAAACAGAAATGTTTCTTTTTTTCTTGCTCTAATATTGCTATTATGATATACTTAAATTGAACATAAAGTAAGGAGGAAAATGAATTTATGTACGACTATGATTTATATGATTATTCAGCAGGAGTATCCACAACATCATCAATAGGAACATTTCCATTAATAGGAGGAAGTCTAGCTTCTATACTAATAATAGTTAGTTTGTGGAAAATCTTCAAAAAAGCTGGCAAACCAGGATGGGCTTCTATAGTACCAATATACAATATGATAGTACTATTAGAAATCACAGAATTACCATTATGGTATATAGTACTATTCTTTATACCATTTGCTAACATATATGCATTATTTAAAATATACATTGAGTTAGCACATAAATTTGGAAAGTCTACAGGCTTTGGAGTAGCAACAGTATTCTTTAGTATTGTATGTCTTCCAATATTAGCATTTAGTAAAACAGCAGAATATAAATAAAAAATCGATTAGAAATTCTAATCGACTTTTTTTCCACAATTTTCACAAAACTTAGCATCAGGTTTTAATTTAACTCCACATCCTAAACAATACTTTTCGTTGTTTGTATTCTCAGAACCAAAAGGGCCATTAGGACTAACAGAAACAGTATTATCGAATTGATAGTTGTTAGATAAACCTAGTACCATTGCAATAATTGGAGAAAATAATGTTCCTAAAATAGCAATTGGTACATGATTTTGTTTCATTTTCTTTCCTATATTCCAGAAGATAAAGAATCTAGCTACTAAGGTTGCAATATTAGCAACATAATCAAGGCCGTTAATTTTTAACATACCAAGAATAGTGCCAGAAATAGCAATAAGGAAATACCACCAATTAAGTCCAGATATTTCTACAAGCACATATGTATTATAAAACGGAATAATAGCTTCCCATCCTTGCTTTCCAGCCTTTTTAAACAATTTCCAAAGTCCAATAACATAAACCACATATAATGCTATAACCAAAAGCAATATAAATATAGATCCTCCTAATATTAAACTTGTTATCATAATCTACTCCTTTCATTATAAATATATCAAAAAATAATGATAATTACAATGATTTATTA
>OMCO01000514.1_pt1 | contig 12966 bp, 14 predicted proteins | sample 1645031 | NCBI WGS metagenome assembly OMCO01 (sample SAMEA103958146, study PRJEB25191) | human gut metagenome
GCGTGGCAAAGACGGCAAGGTTTTTATAGATACCTTAATGTTGCCGCCTTGCCTTCTTCCCTCATACCGATCACCGCCCGATGATGAAAAGTCACCGGGCATTTTTTATTTACAGGAGGATTTTGAATGAACAATACCGCAACCAACAGTACCCCTTGCCCGACTGTCAGAAAGCAGATCGGCAAGACCACCTATATCGTCCGTGTGCATTTCAGCCAGACCGCAAAAGAGACAATGGAGGACAAAATCAAGCGTATGCTTCGTGAGGAAGTCCGCAAAATGTGACTTCTTTTTGAATTTGATGAAAAAGTCCTTGACTTTTCGTCTCTGGAGATACTACAAAGTATGCTTTTGAATTACAAGATGGCTACTGCATTGAAACAGTATGCATTAAAAGAAGGACTGGCAATACGGTATGCGTTAGCACTATGGTCGGTTGTCCGGTGGGGTGTATTTTCTGTGCATCAGGAAAAAATGGATTTATTCGCAATCTTTCACCAGCTGAAATAGTTCAGCAAATCGTTCTTTTGAAAGAACGTGTCAACAGAATCGTTTTTATGGGGATGGGAGAACCTCTCTTTAATTATGATAATCTGATTAAAAGTATTCATATACTTCGTGATCGCAATGGACTTAATTTTCCTACAGATGGCATAAATGTATCGACTGTTGGACCAGTTGAACAGTTGAAGCGACTGAGAGAGGAGCATTTAAAGATTCAGTTTACACTCTCTCTTCACGCAACGGATCAAGCAACTAGAAACATGATTATGCCGCACATGAAATCCAATAGCATTCATAGTGTTGTCGAAGCTGCGCTTTCCTATTCTGAACGACATAACAGAAAGATTACCATTGCATATCTGCTCGCTCCTGGAATTAATGATAGGGCTTCAGACGTAAGACAACTTGGTAAATGGTTTAGAGGAAAAAATGTACTGATTAATCTTTTACAATATAATGAAACTGCCTGTAAGAGAATCAAACGTCCTAACAAGCAACAATTGGTTGCATTTAAGATTAGACTAGAGGAGGCTGGCTTGGAAGTAAAACTTCGGGAATCAAGAGGTAATAGAATAAAAGCTGCCTGTGGTCAATTAGTAAGTGATTATAATAAAGGGAACGACGCCCCTACGTCTGATTCACCTGAAAAGATGTCGCCTGTGATACACAAGCTTTCTGACAATAAAGCTGATACAACAAGAGGGATAAGAAAAGAAAAACGTCACCCTTTTGCAAAACATAAAGCCAAAAGGAAACGTAAGAAAAACTAATGATGAATTATCCCTCTAACCATTGTTGACTATTCTTTTAATGGTTATCGTTTGCGCTCACCATAATACTATGACGCACGGACGCACCTATGTATGCGCCCGTGCTAACCATAACATGATAGGAGAATGTAACTTCATGTTTGCTAAAAATTCAAAGGCATATTCTGTCTACCTGCTGTTCCGATTTGTCTTTTCCCTGGCGGTTTCTATGTCCACAGTGCTTTCCATCGTGTACCACCTGGAGGTGGTGCAGCTGGATGCTTTCCAGCTTGTCCTGGTAGGGACGGTTCTGGAGACCTCCTGCTTTCTGTTCGAGATACCCACCGGTGTGGTGGCGGATTTGTATAGCCGTCGGCGCTCGGTGCTGATTGGAATGTTCCTCTACGGCCTGGGCTTTCTGATGGAGGGTGCGCTACCGTGGTTCGCGCCGGTTCTGCTGGCCCAGGTTGTCTGGGGTTGCGGTGATACCTTCATCACCGGCGCTCTGGAGGCGTGGATTGCCTCGGAGGAAGAGGACAAACCCATAGACAAGGTGTTCCTGCGGGGCAGTCAAATGGGGCAAATCGGCGGCGTTCTGGGCGTGGTGCTGGGCACACTGCTGGGAAACATAAACCTGCAAATGCCTGTCATCTTGGGGGGCAGTTTGTGCTTGTTGTTGGGGCTGGTGTTGGTTCGCATCATGCCAGAAACCAACTTCTCCCCTGCTATTGAGGAACGGCAGGGCTTGCTTAAAGACTTTGTCTGCCTGTTCAAGCTCAACCTGGGCTTTGTGAAAGGCGCACCTGTGTTGCTGGCGCTCTTAGCAATCACACTATGCGGGGGACTTGCCAGTGAAGGCTTTGACCGGCTCTCCACCGCTCATTTTCTGGATGACACGGTAATACCCGTTATCGGGCCGCTGAACAGCGTCACTTGGTTCGGTGTTATCAGTCTTATCGGCAGCGGCTTAGGTATTCTGGCTTCTCAGTTGCTCATCGCCCGCATGGAGAAAAAAGGGACTGTCAGCCGAACCAGTGTGGTCATGTCCACCAGCGCCGGGTATATCCTGTGCCTGGTTCTCTTCGCGGTGGGGCGGAGCTTTTGGTTCATGTTGTTGGTGTTCCTGCTGGCGGGGCTTATGCGCACCATCAAGGAGCCTGTGCTGGCCGCCTGGATGAACGACCATGTGGATGAGAAAATGCGCGCCACAGTCTTTTCCACCAGCGGACAGCTGGACTCTTTCGGGCAGATCATCGGCGGGCCTATTGTGGGGCTGGTAGCCCAGCAGGTGTCCATACCCTGGGGGCTGGTCTGTACCGCTTTCCTGCTGTTGCCCGCGCTGTTCTTAGTGCCGGTGGCGGGAAAGAAGCGGGATTGATATGGCATAGTTAAGTTTACTGACGAGCGGGAGATTACTTCCGCTCGTCTTCATTTAGTAGCGCAAAATTTGAGGACTCTTTATTTCCTTATTCGGTATAGCGGAGGCGGCTGTCAATTCGACATAATTTTCTTGTGATACTTTACCGTACATGAGCATTAGTGCAAGAGATCTCGGTGAGGAAATAGGTGTAACCGGTGCTACAATCAGCAACATACTTTCCGGACGCATTATTAAACCTCAGGGTGAAACCTGTAAGAAGCTATTGGGATATTGCCAACAGTATGGAATAGACACATCTGAGCTTGATTGGAATGAGATTATTCATTTGTATTTCATCAGCTCAAAATATGCTCGTGAATACGACTGGGTATCTGATGTGGATGAATTCGGAACTCTTAAACTTCGGCATAAAAGATGTGGCAGAATTACAACAGTTCCCATTATGGGATTAGACGGCGCAAGTATGCCGTGTATCTTCTGTTGGGTAGATAACTACATATCAAAGGACGCCTACATTGTTGAATTGAACTCGGATACAACAGAATATACGGTCAAGCATATATGTGAGTGTAACGGGATACGATATGTGAAGTTGAAGCATAGTAATGATCTGATAAAAACCGCACAATCAATCAAAGAAGCCTTTAGAAAATGCCATACTTTCTTTCAAACGAACGACGAAGAAGATATAGAGATATTGAGAACACGGTTTCAAAATTGGAGAAAACAGAAATAGTAAGGTGCAACCTCTGCCGGCGAGTTTGTTGGTAGAGGTTGATTTTTTGGGCTTTCTATGATAAAATAATTATGTTATATGCTATGCGTATGCGATTAGTGGTTTGTGCCTTAGTGGTGTGTTTCTTTTAACAATGAAACCCGTAAACCAATTTAAGCCACAAGTTAAGCCGCAGATATTTCCGCCACCTGAACTAAGCGGAACTAAGCTGACCACTAAAAAACGGTGGATTATTGATTTCTTGGGTTATCGAGCGTGAGCAGAACTTATTGAAAATGTTCACGAGAAATCCCCACCATGAAGCCGAAAGATTAACTTTATAAACGTCTTTGCAAGCGGGCAATCTCAAACGAGGTTGCCCGCAATATGTTATAAACCGTCAAGTCCATATCCTGCCCGTTCCGATCGCCGCACATTGCCGGGACGGACGGGATTTTTATATGCAATGCTCTTTCGCATCCCACGCTATAGTTTATCCGCATATCCAAAGCCGAACTCCCTGCAGAATAACCGGGAATGAATCTCCACCAACATATCCACTTTTCTGCAGATGTTTCGTGTGCTATACTTATGATAATTCGTTTTACTGTAAAGGATCAATGTATGAAAAAAGATTCCGCCGCCTCCAAGCGGAGCCGATTTCTCTATCTGCTTGCAAACCTGGTTCTGGGCATGGTCTGCGGTCTGGCCATTTTCCCGCTGATCGATTATGTGCTGTCGCTGGAGCTTCCCCTTCCGGAGCATATGGGCCTTCTGCTGGCCGTCTGGCTTGCTTTCTGTCTTCTGCTGCTGATGCAGGTGGTGCTCCATGAAGGCGGGCACCTGCTCTTCGGTTTATGTACAGGCTACGGTTTTGTCTCCTTCCGCATTGGGAACCTGCTGTGGCGATGGGACGGGCAGCGGCTGCACCTGGGTCGGTATTCCCTGCCCGGCACCGGCGGCCAATGCCTTATGAGCCCGCCTCCATGGCGGGAAGGCCGCTTCCCCTATGTACTATACAATCTGGGCGGCCCTTTGATGAACCTGCTGGCGACGCTGTTGGGCTTTTTGTGTTACCGGCTGCTGGATCCAGCCTCCCTGGCCGGCAGACTGTGGCTGCTGTTTGCCCTTTTCGGGTTGGGCATGGGGCTGATGAACGGTATTCCCATGCGGCTGGGGAATGTAGATAATGACGGCTATAATGCCCTGTGTCTTGGGAAAAGCCCTGCGGCGCTCCGCTCTTTCTGGCTGCAGATGAAGATCAACCAGCAGATCTCCCGGGGCGTGCGGCTGAAAGATATGCCGGAGGATTGGTTTGCACTCCCTGCGGAAGCGGATATGTACAACAGCATGGCCGCCGTTATGGCCGTGCTGCATGAGAACCGGCTTATGGACGAACATCGGTTTGCGGAAGCCGCCGTCTGTCTGGATATGCTCTCCGCCCGCTCCAATGCCCTGCCCGGCCTATATCGGCAGCTGCTTCTGCTGGACCGGCTGTACTGCGAAGCACTGGGGGCACAGGATCCCCTGATTCTGGCACAAAGCGAAAGCCGGGAGCTGGCAGCCTTTATGAAACGTATGAAAGGGAATCCTGCCATCCTGCGCACCCAATATGCCCTGGCTCTGCTGTGGAAGAAAGACCAGGCGCAGGCCGCCGCTCTGCGTCAAAAAGCAGAAAAGTGTCTGGCCTCCTACCCATACCCCGGGGAAGTCCAAAGCGAAAGGGAGCTTTTGGAGCTGGCAGAAGCACGCAGTTTGAATCAGTGAGAACGCTTTTGTTTTCCTTTTCTTTCCTTTTCATTTTTCAAAATTAGTGCTATGCTATAGAAAATGACTTCAGGAGGAATATCTTGAAAAGCACGTCCTCTTCTTCCCTCTGGAACCTGCCCAATAAACTTACCATGGCCCGTGTGGCTCTGACGCCGGTTTTCATCGTGTTTGCGGAGTTATGCAACCACAGGGGCAGCCGGCTCTCCTTCCTCTTGGCGGGCATCGTCTTTGCAGTGGCCAGCTATACGGACATGCTGGACGGAAAGATCGCCCGGAGCCGGGGCATCGTTACGGATTTCGGTAAATTCATGGATCCCCTGGCAGATAAGGTGCTGACCACCACCGCACTGCTGTATATGATGGATGCCGGAGTGTGCCATCCCATGGTACTGGTGCTGGTGCTGGCTCGGGAGTTTGCCGTAGCCGGGCTGCGCATGGTGGCCGCCGGAAGCAAAAGCGGCAAGGTCATTGCCGCCAACGTATACGGCAAGATCAAAACCGTAGCCCAGATGCTTACCGTGCTGGTCTATTACTTTGCCGCCGCCGTTTTCGGCCCTGTAGTTTGGGTACAGACCCTTACGCAGGCGCTTTGCTGGCTGGTTGCAGCCCTTACGCTGCTTTCCGGCACCATTTATCTTTATCAGAACCGGAGTTTTTTGACTGAAGCATGAAACAGGAACCCACTCCCTCTCCCTATAAAGACAAGCTCTTTACCATCCCCAATCTGCTGAGCCTGTTCCGGCTGGCCCTGATCCCTGTGATCCTCTGGCTGTACATCGGCCGGGAAGCCTGCTACTGGGCAGCCGGGCTGGTAGCTCTTTCCGGTGCCACGGATATTCTGGACGGAAAGATCGCCCGGAAATACAACATGATCTCCGATGTCGGCAAGATACTGGATCCTGTAGCCGACAAGCTCACCCAGATCTCCTTGCTTTTCTGCCTGGTGAGCCGGTATGCCTGGCTGTGGTATCTGGTAGGCTTCTTTGTGTGCAAGGAGCTGCTTCAGGCCCTTATGGGATATGTGGTTCTTCGCCGCAAAGAAAGTGTAGACGGCGCTCAGTGGTTTGGCAAGGCCAGCACGGTGGTATTTTACGGCGTAATGATCCTGCTGTTTGTTTTCCCTGCCCTGCCGGAGATATGGGCCCAAGGGCTCTGCGGACTTTCTGGAGGAATGCTTCTTCTGTCCTTGGTGATGTACCTGCGGTATGATTTCCGTGAACTGAAAAAAATGCGGAAGCAGCAATAAATATGGATCGGCAGGCGGCGCGGGTTTCCCGGGCCGCTTTTCATATCCCCCGCTCCGTGTCACCGGATTGCAAGAAAGCACCCTGCACGCAGGCAGGAGGGGTACGGTCTGTCCCGGCGTCCCGCTTTCTCGGCAGCGCCTGTGCCTCTGAACATATCCTTCCCAGAATAAAAAAGCAGCCAGAACGGTTTTTCCGCATCTCACCGGATTGTTCCCAAACAGGATCCTGTACGTTTCCAACGAGATCCCTGCTTTTTTAGTACACAGACCGTCTATCGGCCATGCCACGTATTGGCAGTGCTAAAATCCAGATGTGCAAAACCATATCGGGATTCTATTTCCATAATATAAAGAGGCACATTTTTACCGCAGCTTGGGCATGCCGCATTTTTGCCCCTGCAATGGAGCACTCGGCAGATGAAAGGATCCCGCGCACATGGGTTTCACCTTCCTGACAGCCGCAATTAAAAAGGGGACTGCGAAAATCGCAGCCCCCTTTTGCAGAAACTTTTATGCGGGCTCAATAAGGCCGTAGTTACCGTCCTTGCGGAGATAAAGAACGTTGATCTCACCCGTTGCGGCGTTTTCAAACACGAAGAAGGAATGGCCCAGCATCTCCATCTGGAGCATGGCCTCCTCCTCGCTCATGGGGCGGATCTCAAACTTCTTGTTGCGGACGATATGAGGCCCCTGATCCTCCTCTTCTTCCTCCATGGGTGCGGGGGCTTCTGCCAGAGGAGCCGTGTTCCGCTGGGCCTTTGCCGCACGGGTACGATAGCGCTCCACCTGTTTTTCCAGCTTGCTCCCCACGCTGTCCAAGGACGCGTACATGTCGCCGGAAACCTCTTCGCCCCGGAGAATACGGCCTTCATAGGGGATGGTCACCTCCACGATGTGCCGGTTCCGCTCCACGGAGAGGGTTACCTGAGCTTCGGTGTCCTGGGGAAAATACCGGCTGAGCTTGGAAAGCTTCTTCTCGGCAACCTCCCGCATGTAATCGGAGACCTCAAGGTTTTTCCCGGAAATGGAAATCTTCATGTGCTGCACTCCTTCTCAGCAGGGCGATATGGTGCTCCCTGCTGTGCTTTTATACTACCACAAAACGGAAGACTTGTCCCGCCTTTTCTTTAAAAAAATGGATCTGTTGCATTTCGTTCACGTTTTGCGCATTTTTCTGCCACATCTGCACGGTAAGATGCTTATTGTAGAAAGAATATTGTTTCTTTCATGACATCCCTCCTTTTCATTCCTGTGAGGAAGACCCGGCCAGTGGCAGGCCGGGTTTTTCTTTTGCGCAAAGCCTACTTTCCTCCCAGCAGCTGCATGAGCTGAAACAGCTGTCCCATGTCCATATCCTTCCGGGGCGGCGGTTCTTCCCGGCAGGGAGGCAGGGGTACCCCCAGAGCGGCACTGAGCGACCGGCTGAGCTCCTGAGGCAGCAGCCGGCTCAAACAGCGCACATACTCCTCCACCCCCCGCCGGCCCTGTTCCTCCCGCACCGCCTGGGCCAGGCACAGGGCGCACTCCAGTGCCGAAGGGACCGGAGGCCGGGGATCCCCTCGCTGGGGGTTGCCGGGATTGCAGCCGCCTCCCGGCGCCGTGTTTCTGTACATGGACCGTCCTCCTTTTTCTGTATTCTATTCGCCCCTCCTCCCAAATGTGCCGGGAAATGCGCCGGTTGTTTTGCCCGGACCGTTTCAAGTGATCTTTGGAAACCGGTGCTTTTTTCCTTCCGGATGCATAGGATGGACTATGGGAGGTGAGCGGATGAAGCAGGAAGATATGCAGCGCTTTGTGCAGGCCCGGGAGGGACAAAGCGAGGACGCCCTTATGGAAGAGCTGGGAGCCATGACCCGGCAGCAGCGGGCTGCGGGGGAACTTTCGGATACAAAGATGGAAGAGATCTACCGGCTGCTTTCCCCCATGCTCACGGAAAAGCAGCGGCAGAAAATGCAGCAGGTCATTTCCCGGCTGAAAGAATAATTATGTCTTAATTGCAACCTTTTCCTCCAGTTTGCATAAAGCCCTTTACCCGGGGCTTTTTTTATGGTATATTTGCATATTGAAAAACTATGCGGGTATTCCTTCGGGCCCCTTGAGAATAAGGAGATACATTCATGGGCTTTTTAGACAAGCTCCTGGGCAACACCAGCGAAAGCAAACTGAAAAAAATGCGTCCCGTTGTGGACAAGATCAATAAACTGGAAGATACCTACGCCTCCATGAGCGATGAGGAGCTGCGTCGGCAGACTTCCCTTTTCAAAGAACGGCTTGCCAAGGGAGAGACCCTGGATCAACTGCTGCCCGAGGCCTTTGCCGTAGTACGGGAGGCTGCCAAGCGCACGGTGGACATGCGCCCCTACGATGTACAGCTGCTGGGCGGCATGGTGCTGCATCAGGGCCGTATCGCCGAAATGAAGACCGGCGAGGGCAAGACCCTGGTAGCCACCCTTCCCGCCTATCTGAATGCACTGGAGGGCAAGGGCGTATACATCGTCACCGTCAATGATTATCTGGCCCGCCGCGACGCCCAGTGGATGGGTAAGATCCACCGGTTCCTGGGTCTTTCTGTGGGATGCATTGTTCACGATCTTTCCGCCCAGCAGCGGCGGGAGGCTTATGCCTGCGATATCACCTACGGCACCAATAACGAATTTGGATTTGACTATCTGCGGGACAACATGGTGGTCTATAAGGAATCCATGGTCCAGCGGGAGCTGCACTATGCCATTGTGGACGAGGTGGACTCCATCCTCATCGACGAAGCCCGTACTCCCCTGATCATCAGCGGCCAGGGAGAGGAAAGCTCCGAAATGTACCGGGAGGCCGACCGGTTCGTCCGCCGCCTGACCCGGGGCGAAGATATGAAGGACGTGAACAAATCCGATCAGCTCATGGGCATCGAGCAGGTGGAGAGCGGCGACTACATGTGCGATATCCGTCGCCGCACCGTTCAGCTGACAGCGCAGGGCATTGCCAAAGCCGAAGCCTGGTTCAAAGTGGAGTCTCTGGCCGATGCGGAAAATACGGAGCTGAACCATTATATCAAGCAGGCTCTTCGGGCCCACGCCCTGTTCACCAAGGATAAGGATTATGTGGTACAGAACGGCCAGGTACTCATTGTGGATGAGTTCACCGGCCGCCTGATGATCGGCCGCCGTTATTCCGAGGGTCTTCACCAGGCACTGGAAGCCAAAGAAGGAGTCAAGGTGGAAAAGGAAAACAAGACCCTGGCCACCATTACCTTCCAGAACTACTTCCGCATGTTCCACAAGCTGGCGGGCATGACGGGTACCGCCAAAACGGAAGAAGACGAGTTTACCGCCATCTACGGACTGGATGTGGTGGAGATCCCCACAAACCGGCCCTGCGTCCGGCAGGATATGCCGGATATGGTCTATACTACGGAACTGGGCAAATTCCGGGCGGTGGTCAACGAGATCCAGGAAAAGCACAAAACGGGGCAGCCCCTGCTGGTAGGCACCATCTCCGTGGAAAAAAGCGAATATCTTTCCGCCATGCTCCAGCGGGCAGGGATCCCCCATCAGGTGCTCAATGCAAAATATCATGCCAAAGAAGCCCAGATCGTGGCGCAGGCGGGTAAACTGGGCGCCGTGACCATTGCCACCAACATGGCCGGCCGCGGCACGGATATTCTGCTGGGAGGCAACCCGGATTTTCTGGCCCGGCAGGCTCTTATGCGTGACGGACTGGAAGAGGACCTTATTGAAGAAGCTACCGGCCATGCCGATACCCAGGAGGAAGCCATTCTGGAAGCCCGGCAGCGCTATGCCGCCTATTACAAAGAATATAAGGCCGAAACCGACCGGGAACACGCCCAGGTGGTAAATCTGGGAGGCCTGCACATCATAGGTACCGAGCGCCATGAGAGCCGCCGTATTGATAATCAGCTTCGCGGCCGGGCAGGCCGTCAGGGCGATCCCGGCAGCACACGTTTTTATGTATCCCTGCAGGATGACCTTATGCGCCGCTTCGGCGGGGACCGGCTGGAAGGCATCATGTCCCGGCTGAATCCCGGAGATGAGCTGCCTATTGAAAGCGGCCTGGTGACCAAACAGATCGAAGCCGCCCAGAAACGGGTGGAAATGGCTAACTTTGAAACCCGTAAGAACGTGCTGCGTTACGATGACGTCATGAACAAGCAGCGCTCCATTATCTACGGGCAGCGCCGCCAGGTGCTTATGGGAGAGGATATGCATCCCAGCTTCCTGGATATGATCCGCACCACCGTAGAAAGCATTGTCACCACCTACTGCCCCCACGGAGCCAAAGCGGAAGAATGGAATCTGCTGGCCGTATCCAGAGAGATCTGTGAGCTTTGCGGCAAGGAAAGTCAAGATCTTTTTGCCAATGTTCCCCTTCAGGGGCTGACGGAAAAGAAGGCGGAGGATATCTGCCACAGCTTTGTCAACGCCTGTCTGGAAAAAAAGGAGCGGGAGCTGGCGGAGCATAAACTGGATCTGCGGGAAGTGGAACGAATTGTGCTCCTGCGTTCCGTAGACAGCCACTGGATGGATCATATCGATGCCATGGACCAGCTGCGGCAGGGCATCGGCCTGCGGGCTTACGCCCAGAAGGATCCCGTGGTAGCCTACACCAACGAAGGCTTTGATATGTTTGATGCCATGGTCAACGAGATCCGTGAGGAGGCCGTCCGCAATCTCATGCGGGTCACCGTTCGCCGGGCGCCCATGGAAAGAAAGCAGGTGGCCAAGCCCGTGGATCCTGCCGGAGACGGCGCCAATACCCCCATGCGCAAGAGCAGCAAGGAAAAGGTAGGCCGCAACGATCCCTGTCCCTGCGGCAGCGGCAAAAAATACAAAAGCTGCTGCGGGCGCAATGCCAACTGAGGCCGAAGTATGAACGATTACTGGCTGACCATGGTGCGGGCCTGTCCCTTCTGACCGGGGCAGCGCAACGGTTTCCCTTTCCCCAACTAAAAATCAGAACGGAGTTTTACTATGATAGTATTGGATACATACAAGATGGAGCTGGGGGAGCTCAGTGAGACCCTGAGCAAGGCCAATGCCCAGATGAAGCCCCAGGAGCTGCAGACGGATCTGAAAGAGCTGGAAGACCAGATGTCTGCCGCAGACTTCTGGAATGATATAGACAATGCCAACAAGATCACCCAGCGGGTGAAGATTCTCAAGGACAAGCTGGAACGGCTGCGGCGGCTCAACGCCCAGCGGGATGATATCCAGACCCTGATCGAAATGGCCGAAGAAGAAGAGGACGAAAGCCTTACGGCAGAAATCAAGTCTGAACTTGCAGACCTGCAAAAAAAGGTGGAGGCTCTGCGGCTGGAAATGCTTCTTAAAGGGCCCTATGACAGCTGCAACGCCGTTCTTTCCCTGCATGCAGGGGCAGGCGGCACCGAAGCCCAGGACTGGACGGATATTCTTTACCGCATGTACTCCCGGTACTGTGACCGCCGGGGCTGGTCTGTAAAAGAGCTGGATCTGCTTCCCGGTGAAAATGCCGGCATCAAAAGCGTCACCTTTGAGGTGGAAGGCGAAAACGCCTACGGCTATCTCAAGGCGGAAAAGGGCGTTCACCGGCTGGTGCGGATCTCTCCCTTTGATGCCAATGCCCGGCGGCAGACCTCCTTCTCCTCACTGGACGTGACCCCCATCTTTGACGATGACAGCAATGATATCAAGATCGAGCCGGACGATATCCGGGTAGATACCTATCGCAGCGGCGGCGCCGGCGGACAGAACGTAAACAAGGTCTCCTCCGCCATCCGCATTACTCACCTGCCCACAGGTATCGTGGTGCAGTGTCAGAATGAGCGCAGCCAGCTGCAAAACAAAGAGATGGCCATGCGTATCCTGAAAGGCCGACTGCTGGAGCTTCAGGAGCGGGAGCGGGAGGAACAGATGGCTGCCATCAAGGGCGTAATGAAGAAGATCGAATGGGGCAGCCAGATCCGCTCCTACGTTTTCCAGCCCTACACCTTGGTAAAGGATCACCGCACCGGTGTGGAAACAGGCAACATTCAGGCCGTTATGGATGGAGATCTGGATCCCTTTATCAGCGAATATTTGGTGCAGTCCTGAGAGGCGGTCTATGTCTTATAAGCTGAGCAAAGCCCTGTATTGGGCAGCCATAGTGGTAACGGCCCTGTTGGCCGTTGCCGCCCTTATGACCCAGAAGCGCTGGATAGGCGTGGTGGCCCTGCTGGTGCTGCTGGCTGGCTCTGTCCAGACGGTTTTCTTCTACAAATGCCCCCACTGCGGCAAAGCCATGGAGATTCGGGGCAAGGGCAACGGCAAATGCCCCCATTGCGGCAAACCCCTGCAATAACTTTTTGTCTGCAAAGCAACGAGGCTGTGAAGGAATATGATCCGTTCTTTCACAGCCCCTTTTTTATTGCCGGGCCGTAGTTTGCCTGTCGTTCTCTTGTTATCGTGTTTTTCGTTCAGGCTTCCATGCCATAGCAGTCTGCCGCATCTTTGGATGACCCGTTCCGTTATGCTTTTTACCTGAACAAATGGATAAGGTTGGCCCGGAAGTATAGGCTTACACAGGAACGAAAGTCACCGGGAAGCGCAGGGCGGGGGCGCACTGCGTGCCT